>JADMIO011126967.1_pt1 | contig 32044 bp, 31 predicted proteins | sample 8958161 | NCBI WGS metagenome assembly JADMIO01 (sample SAMN16585339, study PRJNA669376) | soil metagenome | isolation source: Crop rotation soil | place: USA: Cullars Rotation, Alabama | collected 2011
CCGGAAGCACCCAAAGATCCCTGTGTGTATATTACTGGAAGCACATCATTATTGTACATATCCATCAATCTCTCAACCGTATCGGTTTGCACACCAGAATGACCATAGCTGAGCGATTTTATTTTAAATGCGATCATCAGCTTTACGATGTCTTTAGGGACTTCTTCGCCCATACCGCAGGCATGAGATTTCAACAAATTGCTTTGCAGTTCCTGCAATTGTGTTTTGTCGATCTGTACATTTTGTAAATAGCCAAAGCCGGTATTGATACCATAAAAAAGTGCATCTGAACCAGCCATTTTATCATCAAGATATCTCCGGCATTTGGTTATGCGGTCATATGCATCAAAAGTTATAGATACCAGCTGATCATGCGCCAGCAGGTTCTTTATTTGTTGAAAATTGGTGGGATTTTTATCTAACGGTAAATAATTATAACTCATTTAATGTGCTCTTAGTTTGGTCAATCGTTAAAAACATATAACTTGGTCAAAAGTAACACAAAAACCGCTTTTACGTATGGGATTATTAGCCCTTGCCATCGCCCCCGGTATTGCCATTTGCCTGTTTATTTATTTTAAGGATAAATACAACCGGGAGCCATTAGGTTTATTGATATTGAGTTTTTTTATGGGGGTATTGAGTATTATACCTGCAGTCATTATTCAAATAGCTTTAACTAAACCAGTTGAGAAGCTTATGGGTGAAGGCATCTTGTACACAGCGGTTTTTTCTTACCTGATCGTTGCTTTAAGTGAAGAATACAGCAAGTTTTTGTCAGTTCGTTTTGTGCCTTACAGGCGCAAGGCTTTTGATGATCCATTTGACGGGATTATATATGCTGTAATGGTTAGTATGGGATTTGCTACACTTGAAAATATTGGATATGTGATGGAACATGGTTTGGGAACTGGAATTTTGCGGATGTTCTTATCGGTGCCTGCACATGCAACTTTTGGTGTACTCATGGGGTATCACATCGGGTTGGCAAAGTTTGAGCCTGCTAATAAAAGGAAACATATGCGGCTGGCTATTTTCTGGCCGGTATTGTTTCATGGCACATTCGATTTCTTTTTATTCTTACCTAAGAATGACTGGAATGGCTGGCTGTTCTTTGGAGGTGCTGTGATCTCATTTATTGTGGCTGTAAGGCTTTCGTTAAAACTGATACGTAGAAAACAAAGCATGTCGCAGGCGTATTTTGTAAATATTGATACTACTAATAAAGAAGGCCATGACGTACTTTAAATTTAAAACAACAGCTTATTTTTTTTCAAAACTTTCTCTTGCACTGTTGCTTTTTGCAGCACCCATATCATTGAAGGCTCAAAAAGTAAAACTGCTGAATTCGGGCAGCAAGGCATCTTTGCGTGGCTTAAGTGTGGTGAGTGATGATGTGGTTTGGGTAAGTGGCAGCGGAGGTTCTGTGGGTCGTAGTATTGATGGTGGAGAAAACTGGACCTGGACAACAGTTAAAGGTTTTGAAAAGATCGATTTCAGGGATATAGAAGCATTTGATAAAAATACTGCGATCATCATGGGCATTGCCGACCCTGCCTATATTTTAAAGACGACCGATGGCGGGCAAAACTGGAAACTTGTTTTTACAGATACCACCAAGGGTATGTTTTTAGATGCTATGGAATTTTTGAATGAAAAGGCAGGCGTTGTGATCGGTGATCCGTTGGGAGATAAAATATTTATTGCCAGAACCCTTGATGGAGGTGAAAGCTGGAAAACTATTCCAAGAATAAACTTACCGGCAGCAGATAAAGGCGAGGCTTTTTTTGCCAGCAGCGGCACCAATGTACGTATGCTGAGTAAACAGGATGCTGTTTTTGTGAGTGGAGGTTTGCGTGCACGTCTATTTATCAGGGATAAAAAAATAGACCTGCCCATTATACAGGGAAAAGAAAGTACAGGAGCAAATTCAATGGCCGTAAAAAATAAAAAATGCCTTATTGTAGTTGGAGGCGATTTTAATGCCAAAGATGATACCACAAAAAACTGTGTCATAACGACTGATGGCGGCACAACCTTTACTGAACCTGTTATTGGGCCGCATGGTTACCGTAGCTGCGTGGAGTATCTTGGTAAAACAAACTGGATAAGCTGCGGATTGAATGGTGTTGACTTCAGCAACGATGAAGGACAATATTGGACCTGGATAAGCAAAGACAGTTTTCATGCTGTGCGTAAAGCAAAGAAAGGAGAAACTGTTTATTTTTCAGGAGGTAGTGGAAGAATTGGAAAGCTTGTTTGGGAATAAAGATCTGCACATCATAAAAAGCCACAGTAAGATCTGTGGCTTTTATTTTAAGTAATCTTAGAGGGGTCTTAACTTGCTAATAATTGTGCTTCAGGTAACATTTTACGCACATTGATCAATGCATAACGCATGCGTCCCAAAGCTGTATTGATGCTGATATCTGATAAGGTTGCGATCTCCCTGAAACTCAGGTTAGCAAAATGCCTTAGTATCAGCATCTCTCTCTGATCCTGTGGCAGCTTATCGATCATTTTTTTAACATAATCGTAGCCTTCAGTCTGCATCATTTTTTCATCAACACCTGGTTCTGAAAAATTGTACACCTGGAAGAAATCAGCATTGTCGCTGGTTTTAATAGTTGGTGTACGTTTTACTTTCCTGTAATGATCCATGCACATATTGTGTGCAATACGCACTGCCCATGATAAGAATTTTCCGTTCTCAACGTAAGCTCCTTTTTTAAGGCTTTCAATAATGCGGATGAATACTTCCTGGAAAATATCTTCGGCTAAATAATGATCTTTAACCAGTAAGAAAATAGAGGTGAATATTTTGCTTTTGTGGCGATTTACCAGGTATGTGAAAGCATTAGAATCGCCATTCATATAGCTTTCAATGAGTTCGTTTTCGGTTAGGTTTTTGTAGGCTGTCATAGGATGTTTGGTTTAACAGGGATTTAATACACCAAAAATAAACGCATCAGCAACAATAAAAAGCCAAAATAAGCTGAATGTATGGAATGGGTAACTGAACGGGGAAAAAATGCACCTGAATAAAATGCGGGTCACTTTTTAAAGGCAAAATATACTGCACCCAGTATTAAAATAAAGCTCACCAGGTATTTCCAGTGGAAAGGTTCTTTCAGATAAAGTACTGCGAAAACAGCAAAAACGACCAGTGTAATTATTTCCTGCGTGATCTTTAACTGGAAGCCGTTAAAGCCATTCACGTATCCAAGCCGGTTGGCAGGCACCATCAGCATATATTCAAACAGGGCAATACCCCAGCTGATGAGGATAGCTTTCCATAATGGCAGGCTGGTGTTTTTCAGGTTGCCATACCAGGCAAAGGTCATAAAGATATTGGAGGCGGTAAGGAGAAGGATTGTACGTATCATGTAATAGTTAGTTTTTTATTACACTAATTAAAACGGATTACACGAATAATAAAACAATTCGTGCAATCCGTGTAATTTGATTAATTCGTGTTATTTAAGATCGGTTTCGCCCAAAGATAAGATTGATCAAAGCAAGAAGCACAATGGCACCAATTGCTGCAGTTAAAACATAATTGAGCCAACCTGTGCCCGTGTTGATGTGAACTCCCAATTTTGGCAAGAGCCAGTAGCCTATAAAGCCACCAACAATACCAACAACAATATTTCCGATCAGTCCAAGGCCGCCGCCCTGAAAGACCATACCAGCAAGCCATCCGGCTAAAGCTCCTAAAATTAGAATAATGATGATTGATTGTCCGTCCATGATAGTTTGTTTTAAAAGTAAAAAAGTAGTGTTAAGATAACACTACTTTTCAAATATCAGGCCAATACATTTTTACTAATTAAGACTTCTGAAATCCACCGGTACCAGTTTACTTACACCTGGCTCCTGCATGGTTACACCATAAATAACATCTACGGCGCTCATGGTCATTTTATTATGGGTTACAATGATGAACTGGCTGTTTTCACTGAACTTTTTGATCATTTGCGTGAACTTGCCTACGTTGGCATCATCCAGCGGGGCATCAACCTCATCCAGGATACAGAATGGTGCAGGTTTAATTAAATAGATGGCAAACAATAAAGCAGTTGCAGTTAATGTTTTTTCTCCACCACTTAACTGTCCAATAGATGAAGGGCGTTTGCCTTTTGGTTTGGCGATAATATCAATATTGGTTTCGGCTAAATTTTCCGGGTCAACCATGATCATATCAGCTGTATCATCTTCTGTAAACAATGCCTGGAATACTTTCTGGAAATTCTCCCTCACTTTATTGAACGTATCCAGGAACTGTTGGTTGGCAGTTGCTTCTACTTCCTGTATGGTAAGCATCAGGCTTTCCCTTGCAGTTACCAGGTCATTCTTTTGTTCCAGGATGAAGTCATAACGCTTCTTCATCTCAGTATAGGCCTCAATGGCTGTAGGATTAATTTCTCCTATATTTTCCAAACGCTTGCGTTGCCTTTCGTTCTTTTCACGCAATTCTTCAAGTGGTGTATCGGTTGTACGAGGTTCGTCGATGATCACATCCAGGTCAACTTTAAATTCCACGTTCAGTCTTTCCTTCATACCTGCCAGTTGCAGTTTAAGATCGCTGAGCCTGTCTTTTATTTCATTTAGTAAGGTATCAATACCTTCCTTTGATTTAAGCTTGCTCTTGATCTCGTTTTCCTTTTCAGTTAAGGCATTGCGGAGATTATAATAAAGCTGGTCTGCTTCATTCAATGCTTTTTCTTCGGTCTCTTTATTATGCAGCATCGAGATAACCATTGCTTCCAGTTCCTTTAACTGCTCAGCAGTTTCAGTAATGCTGGCCGAAGCTTCAGTTAATTGGGCAGTGCTGTTTTCTATCTGCAGTGTAAGATCATTAAGCTGGTTGGTCTTAAACTCAAATTCCTGCTTTAGCGAAACCACTTTGCTTTGCTGTTTGGTAAATTGCAGGTTGCTATCGTTAAAAGTAGTGGTTGCTTTATTGTAATCTTCTTCAGCTGCCGCATAATCCTGTTCGATCAACTGCATTTTCTCTGTAAGTTCTTTAATTTGTGCATTAAAGCTGCTCAGCATCTCCCTGGTACTTGCTATATCGGCATGATTTGTTTCAAGTTGTTTTTCCAGCTCAGTAATTCTTGCTGTACTGGTCTCTTCCAGGTGGGAAAGATTCTCGATCCTGTTTTGCAAAGAAAAAACATGATTGGTAAGATTATTAATATCCTGCTGTGTTTGCTTAATGGCATTTTCTTTCAATTGCTCATTATAAGCGATCACCTCGTTATGATGCGTTTGAATATTTGTTTTCAAAGCAGTAACAATAGCTTCCTGTGCAATGATCTCTTCAATTAATTTCTCTAAATTCTTTGCACGGCCAATTTTCTTTCCTTCAAACAAACCAACGCTTCCGCCGGTGAGTGAATATTTTCCTTTTACATACTTACCGGTTTTTTCAAGCACCACTGCGCCATTACTGTTGCGTAATGCGTCTTCATTTTCTGCAATAAAAACATTGCCCAGTAAGTGTTTGGCAAGATTGGCGTATTTGCTGTCGATCTCAACAACATTTAAAGCTGGAATGGTTCCTTCCGGCTGATGCTGGTTTTCAAAGTCAGTAAACTTATCCTGCAAAAAGAAATTGGCCTTACCTTTTTTATTGTCATCCAGCAGATGAATGGCCTGCAAGCCTTCTTCTAAATTGTTAACTACATAATAGTTTAAATAAGGTTCAAGTACATTTTCAACTGCAGCACGATATTCCTCTTTTACATAAATAATATCGCTTAACAACGGTGCTGTATGGTTCCAGCCTGTATTGTTGTGGAGAAACTTTACGCTCTCAGGATAACCTTCCATCGAATCTATCAAACTCTTCAACAGGTCATGCTCGTTCTTCTTGCTGTCTAAAGTGCGGCTCTCTGCAGCCAGTTCATTCCGCAGCCCTTCCATTTTATTCTGCGTTTGCAGAATTTGTTCCTTAGTGAACTCATGATGATCCTGTAATTGCTGCAGATCGGTTTTCTTTTGCTCCAGCTCAGCTTCTTTTTGTTTTTTCTCAGGTTCTAATTGCTGTAACTGGTTCTGGCGTTGTGTTTTCTCCTCCTGTATCTGGGTTACAGTTCGTTGTAAATTTTGTATAGATGTATCTGCAACGGCCACTTTTTTCTCTGCATCAAACTGGTCTCTTTGCAGACTCTGGCTTTGTTTACGCAGTTCATCAATATGGCTTCGCTTGTCATCAAATATCTTACGTTTTTCTTCTACCGCATTTTTCAGGTCAACCAGTTTGCTCTCAAACTGTGTTAACTGAATTTCATCTTCACTTATCTGGTTGCCGGTAAACCTGATGCTTTCATCAAGACCTTTTAACTGTCCGCTGGCTTTTAGTAAAAATTCATTCAAGCCTGTTTCTCTTTCCTTTAAATATTGTAAACGCTGACTGCTCAGGCTTTTTTCACTTTCTTTACTGCGTACTGCATCCAGCATTTCATTAAATGCGTGCTGCATGGTTTGCAGGTTTTTTTCTTTTTGTACCAGGTCGAGCTTTTCCTGCTCAAGCGCTGCTTCTTCTTTTGCAATAGCGGCTTCCAGTTCAATACGCTTATCTACTTCGGCCTTTTGCTTCTCATTCAGATCGTGGTAAGTAACATTAAATCCTTCCAGCGCAGCTTTTGCCAGTTCTATACTTACTTCTTTATATTCTGTTTTTATTTCGAAGTATTTTTCTGCTTTTTTTGCCTGGCTTTCAAGGCTTTTAAGCTGGTTGTTGATCTCGAACAACAGGTCTTCAACACGTGCCAGGTCCTGCTCGGCAGCATCCAGTTTAAGTTTGGCTTCTTTTTTACGGGTTTTGTAGATAGAGATACCGGCAGCCTGCTCCAGCATTTTACGACGGCTGAATTCCTTATCCTTGATGATATCATCTACCATGCCCAGTTCAATAATGGCATAGCTGTCGTTGCTGATACCGGTATCCATGAAAAGATTGTGGATGTCTTTTAAGCGGCAGGCCACATCATTCAGGCGATATTCACTCTCCCCGCTTTTATAATATTTACGGGTTACAGTAACAGTGCTGAATTCGGTTGGAAGCAGGTTCTTTGTATTGTCAAATGTGAGGCTTACCTCTGCAATGCCACTGGCACTGCGGGTCTTGCTGCCATTAAAAACAAGGCTTTCCAGGTTTTCACTACGCAGGTTGCTGATCTTATGTTCACCTATCACCCAGCGGATACTGTCAACAATATTGCTTTTTCCACAGCCATTGGGGCCAATTACCCCAGTGATACCTTCATCAAAATTAAGTATGGTTTTATCGGCAAAACTCTTAAATCCCTTGATTTCTAAACTCTTTAAACGCACGGTTTTATCTATATTTTAGTCAGACGGCAAATATAATGGAATGGGACAATAGAAAATTTTGATTTTTTACAGCAATTAGGCTTAGTTATTCACAGTTTGAGATCATCTTGAAGTATACACAAAATAAAAATATCTTTAACCTTCCGGTTTTACTTAAAACAAGTATTACTTTTAATCTCAAACCAACCATCATGCTTAAGAAATTAACTTTTGCCGCAATATTGGTGATCAGTATTGCTTCTTGTGGCTCTAAGAAAGCTGCCTTTGATTATAGCGAGAACTTTGTAAAAAAAGAAAAAAGCTTGCTGAATGATATTACAGAAACTGAGAATAAAGTAGAACGCTATGTTACCTACGAGCAATATGACAGTATTGGAGTTGCCGGGGAAAAAATGGAGCAATTGGTGGAAACCAAGATACAGGAAATAAAAAAAGAACCCGTTCCTGATGCGAAGGAAGCTGATAATTTTAAGGAAGCCTGTTTAAAATATTTTGGCTTTATCAAAAGCATGTATACCAGTTATAAAGAATTTGGCCAGGCGGCTGATGAAACTGCAAGAGAAAAAGCGAAAGCTAAAGTACTTGAACTTGCTGGTAGTAAGCAGGCTGCCATGACAGCCATGCAAACGGCTCAAAAGAAATTTGCTGATGCAAATGGCTTTAGACTGGAGAAATAAAGATTGATACTACATATACTTCATTCCTACTGGTTAATTCACGTTTCATATCGTGGCATTCTAATTGCTTGCGGATAATTGGCTTCAATTATATTGTTAGCTTTATCAATTAACCATAAGAGTCAAATATGAACAAATTAGTAAGAGGTTTAATAGCCGGGTATGGAGCAAAAAAATTAGGTGGTGGTTGTCTAAGCACCATTATTATCTTTTTCATTATTTGGTATGCACTGGAGCGCTGTTAATATAAGATAACACGTTTATATTTTTCATCAATTGGGCCGGTGGCAAATAAACCGGCCCTACTTGTATACGTAACATTACAATTTACATCGGTAAAAAATACCTTCTTTACAATGCAGGAAAGCCATTTTTACTAGGTAAAACCTGCTGAATTTCTTCCCTTTTTAGTGTAAATATTCTAATTCTCAACTTTTTCTTTAAAACAGGCACTAAAAAGAAAAAAAAAGCCGTTAGCAATAAGGATTCATATTGATATTTATTTTTTTCTTACCTCAAAACCAAATTCATCTTATGAAAAAATCATTACTATTAGTATGCATTTTTGCATCTATGCTAACCTTTATTTCCTGTAAAAAAACGGAGTTAACTCCACCGGCAGCTAAAGTTGATCAAACTGCACCAGTAACACAGGAACCAGCAAAATATGCTACTGATCTGGAACCCCGTGACCCCAATGAAGTTATATTCGGCAGGGAAACTCCCGGAGAATGTACACCAACTGAAGTTGCATTGATGGCCGGACAAACTATGAATGCGGGTACAGTAACAGTAACCAATGATGCCAATAACATTTATGTTACCTATACCACTACAAATGGCTGGGTACTTACACAAACCCATTTATATGTGGGTGATTGTGCATTGATACCGGTAAACAACCCAGGAAATCCGATCCCGGGACAGTTTCCTTTTACTGGTGTACATAACAATGTAACCTCTTACACTTATACAGTGCCTTTATCAAGGATACCAGCAGGTGGATGCGGCTGTATTGCTGCTCATGCGGTAGTTAAACAGTATAACGCATCTAACCAGCTTATTCAAACACAAACAGGTTGGGGCAATGGAATACGGATTAACCTCTCTGGTGGCAACTGGGGAATGAAATTTGACTATTGCAGTTGCGTACCTGAATAATATAATTTTTTGAATCCATAAAAAAGCGGAACCAACCTGGTTTCGCTTTTTTTATGCCAGTTAAAATCATTGTAAAGAAATTTTACAGTTTTTATATTACGAATTCACTCGTATTTTTGGCGCCTAATCAACTAATATGAAAAAAATAATTACCCTTTTCTTTATTACAGGTTCTGTTGCAGTTTATGCACAGCCCAAACAGTTAACCCAGGCAATGATAACCACTAAAACAACCATTGTTGCTACTGACACAGATGATGCTCCTGCTCAAACCATCACAAATACTGATGGAGGTGAAATGCGTGTGATGCGTTTTGGCGGAGATGGCGAAACCAAAACGACTACCTGGTTAAAAAATGACCTTACTAAAACATTTTCGGAAAGTGAAATGGGACGTACTACAGTTATCAGGGATAATTTAAAGAAAATAACAACAACCATTATGGAGATAATGGGTAGAAAAAATGGTTTTTATGCAACAGATGAAGACCAGGCTGCCATGCGCAAACGTATGGATAGTATGATGCAAAGCCGGGGCACACAAAATGTATCATTTGGCGGAGGCTCAAATACACCTGCTACTTATACGGTTGTTTATGTTGATGAGAATAAAAAGGTATCGGGTTATGCCTGCAAAAAAGCATTGATAATTGCTGCAAGATCTAACCGGTCAGATACGACAACAGTATGGTACTGCCCCGAATTTAAATTGCAGAATTTACCCAGCACAGGCGGTGCTGCAGGTGGTTTTGGCGGATTTAATATGACGGCTGGTGCAAACGGTATGGAATTACTGAATGGTTTTCCAATGCAATACGAAAGAAATATGAACAGGGGCAGGCACATGACAGTTGAAGTAATCAAATTGGTTATTGATAAAGATGTAGCTGATAAGGAATTTGAAATACCAAAAGATATTGAGATCAAGGCGGCAAAAGATATGCAGGGCGGCGGAGGCCCGGGCTTTCAGATAAGAGTTGCCGGACAATAAAGTGATTGCATAAAAAAAACCTCCCCCTACACAGTGTAGGGGGAGGTTTTTTTATTTCTTTTTTTGAACTTATAATTTTTCTACTTCAAGTTTTTTCTTCTCCACTTCAGCAACTTTTGCGGCATCGCCTTTTACCTTATAACCAGCACCTAAAATTTCTAATGCCAGTTTATAGTTCGCCTTATCAGAATATTTATACGTTTTTAATTCGCTTAAAAGTCTTACAGCTTCTTCAGCATAAGGAATACTTGCAAGTGAAACTGCTTTTGACTCGGCGATCAGGTCATTCTTCAATTTTAGTTCAGCAGGCTTGGTTCCTTTTATTCTTGAAATGCGATCTTGCAGGTCAAAGGTTTTACCGTAATATAAATTGGCCAGTTGCAGGTTTGCTTCCAGTGTTGATTTGATGGAAATCGTTTTTTTGTATAACTCTTCTATCTTATTCCGGTAATTGGTTACGAAAGCGGCATCTTTTCCTTTTGCAGCATCACTGCTTAAGTATTTATCAATATCAATCGCATAGTTATAAAAAACAACATAGTTATTTGGAAGTGCTTTTGTCAGTTCTTCGTACTTATTAAGTAAAGCCTCTCCTTCAACACCATCAATGGCAAATTCCACTTCCTTCATTTCCCAATAAGGGAGATCAATGGGATAATGCCTTTTTGCAGCAGCCAGGTATTTTGCAAACTCTGCAGCATTCTTATCCTTTTTGTATTTTAATACCAGCTCATCGTAAGCTGTAGCATATTTTTCATCTTTCAGATCGGCATCTGCAATTTTTTTAAAGTAGATCAGGGCATCATCTTTACGCTTAAGCTCATTGCCAAGTACTGCCAGGTTCCAAACCATATTGGTATCAAGTACAGAAAGTTTAGTACCATTAGGACCTGTTATTCCACCAGCAACTAAATAATCATGAACTTCGAGTGCTTTTTGAAATGATGCAAATGATTCTTCATAATTCTTTTCAGTATAAGCTTTAATACCTAAGTCATCAAATCCATAATAGGTATTATAAAAGGTAGTATTCGTTTCTTCAATGCTCAAAGGAATTTTAGGGTCTAGTTCCCTGTATTTTTTAAGTGCATCAAACCCTGTTTGAAAATAAACCTTTTTTTGAGCAGCAGGTGTGGTTTGGGTCCTTCCTAATGAATTATAAATTACTCCTTTATAAAACCAGCCTTCTGGCTTGGCAGCATTCTTTTCATTGGCCATATAACCGTCAACTTCAGTTTTAGCTTTGTCAAACTGTTGCAGGCTCACGTAGAGTTTCACATTTTTCAGATCCTGGCCGTAAGTACAAACAACGGTAGAAGCTAATACAAACAATAATACATATTTCTTCATGCTTTAATTTTTAGGGGTTAAAGGTATTAATTTAACAGATGATTTTTGCCGTAATTTTTCATAAATTATGCCATAGTTTTAAAAGCCGGCCTGTTTACTAAAGTTTAACAATGTAAATTGCAGCCTCAATATTTGAAAATTGATATCGCAGGAAAGCATACAACAAATACTCAGCCGCATCGATATTGTGGAAATAGTTGGCTCTTTCATTAAGTTGAAAAAAAGAGGAGCTAATTATTTAGGCCTGTGCCCGTTCCATAATGAAAAAACTCCCTCCTTTACCGTATCACCTTCCAAAGAGATATACAAATGTTTTGGTTGCGGCAAAAGTGGCAACAGCATTAGTTTTTTAATGGAGGCTGAAAAATACAGTTACGTAGAAGCGCTGCGCTGGCTGGCTGCAAAATACAATGTTGAGATAGAAGAAAGTGAAACAAGTCCTGAATACAAACAACACCAGCAGGTTGCTGACAGTTTATATATCATCAATAATTTTGCGCAAAAATATTTTACTGATGCTTTATTGAATTCGGAAGAAGGCCAGGATATAGCATTAAGTTACCTGAAAGAGCGTGGTTTCAGGGAAGAGATCATCAAAAAATTTCAGCTTGGTTATAACAGTGAGGCAAGGGATGGTTTTACCAAAGCAGCTTTGGCATCGCAATACAGCATAGAACTCTTACAAAAAACCGGGCTGGTAAACGTTCGTGATGACAACGCTTATGATAATTACAGGGGCCGTATCATTTTCCCCATTCACAACCAAAGCGGAAAAGTATTAGGCTTTGGAGCCAGGATAATCAAGAAGAATGACAAAGCTCCCAAATACATCAACAGCCCCGAGAATGAGATCTATGTAAAAAGTAAAATACTCTACGGTTCATATTTTGCACGCCAGGCCATTGATAAAGCTGATGAATGTTTACTGGTAGAAGGATATACAGATGTGGTAAGCCTGCACCAGGCCGGTATAGAAAATGTGGTTGCCAGTGGCGGAACCTCTCTTACTCCTGATCAATTAAGGCTGATCAAAAAATACACCAACAACCTTACAATTATTTATGATGGCGATAGCGCCGGTATTAAAGCAGCCCTGCGTGGGCTTGACCTGGCGCTGGAAGAAAGCCTGAATGTAAAACTTGTTTTAATACCTGATGGTGAAGATCCGGATAGCTATGTAAACAAAGTAGGTACAGCCCAATTCATCAATTTTGTAAATGAGAATAAAAAGGATTTCATTTTATTCCAGTTGGGGATTGCATTAAAAGATGCAGGTAACGACAGTACCAAAAAATCGATCGTTGTAAACCAGGTAGCTGAAACCATTTCAAAAATTAATAAGGCCGAAGATTTTACCAAACAGCAGGATTATATAAAACAATGCTCCGAAATTTTAAAGATCGAAGAAAGTGGCTTACATGCACTGGTGAATAAATTCATAAGAGAAAAGGTTAACAAAGACGAGACCCGTATAAACCGTGAACAACGTTTTTCAGAAGAAACGATCAGCACTGAGCAAAACATTGCCATGGATGATGATGTTGCTTCTCTTTTTAATAAAGATGAGATACATGAACAGGCCATGATCAGGAGCCTGTTGGAATTTGGCTTAAAACAATGGAACGAAGAACTGAAAGTTGCCGATCATATTTTTAAAGAGATCGAAGAGAACCAGTTGGAAGAACTGATAGACAATAAAGAGTTGGTGAGGATATTGCAAACCTACAAAGCCTGGTACGATGCAGGCATTGAACCCACTGCCAAGAATTTTTTGTATCACGAAGATCAGCAAATGAGTTCACTGGTTGTAAGCATTATGGATTTTAATTACGAAATAAGCCCCAACTGGAAAGAACATTTTGAAGGTCATATTGCTACCCGTGAAGATCTTTTTGCAGAAGAGGTTTTTTCAACACTGAATTATTTGAAGTTACGCAAAATAAAAAGGCTGATGGATGAGAACCAGCGTGACCTTGAAAAAGCAACCCTTGCAGAAGACCAGATGATACTGGTACAAACCCACCAACATCTGAAACAAATGGAAATTGAACTTACTCGGCAAATGGGTACGGTTATTTTCAGGTAAGCTCAGAATTGAAAACTAAAAAGTCAAAATTCAAAAATTTTTAACTTTTGAATTTTGACTTAGCCTTCTTAATGATAAGGAATTATTTATTCGTCTTTTTTTGTTAACCTGGCTGCTTCGTTTACCAGCTCTATAAATTCATTGCGATACCCTTCTTTATCTACGCCTTTAGCAGGTTCTGCCAATTCGATCACGCTTTTGTAACTGGCGTTGGATTTATAAGCAGAATTCCTAAGTACCATGCCGAAAGCCGCCACTGCTGCGGAAAAGCGAAAATTATCAGAAGTGCTCTTCAACGAAGTATGCATATCAACTACCGGCTGTACAATTAGTTTACTTATCTCTTCATCTGGCTTTTTATATCTTAATTTGATCGTCATGATCTCATCTGTTGCACTGTTGCTGTTATTCGTCAATTGAGCCTGGTATTTTAATGCATCTACTTTTGTGATGAATTCATCAACCACACCTACGGGTATTATTTCGTATAATGCGGTAACGCAGTGGCCAGCTCCTAATTCACCTGCATCTTTTGCATCATTATTAAAATCTTCTTTTTTCAACATCCTATTTTCGTAACCGATAAGGCGATAAGATTGCACTTTAGCAGGATTAAATTCTATCTGCAGTTTCACATCTTTGGCAATGGTAAATAAGGTACTACCAAATTCTTTCACCAGTTCTTTTTGGGCCTCACTTTCAGTATCAATGTAGGCATGGTTGCCGTTTCCTTTGTCAGCCAGTTGCTGCATCTTGCTATCCTTATAATTACCCATACCAAATCCCAGTACTGTTAAAAAAATATTGCTCTTCTTTTCTTTTTCGACCAGGCTCACCAATTCATCATCACTGCTTACACCTACGTTAAAATCGCCGTCGGTCGCCAGTATCACACGATTGTTACCATCGGTTACAAAATTTTTCCGGGCAATTTCATATGCCAGCCTGATACCTTCAGCCCCTGCTGTTGAGCCGCCAGCTCCCAGGTTGTTGATGGCATCTTTAATTTTGGTTTTTTCATTTCCATGGGTGGAAGGCAATACAAGGCCGGCTGCTCCTGCATATACAACGATCGCAACTCTGTCCTCTTCTCTCAATTGATCGGTAAGCATATTGAGTGAAGATTTTACAAGCGGAAGTTTATTGGGTTGATCCATTGAACCGGATACATCAATAAGAAAAACAAGATTAGCGGCAGGCAGTTTATCTTTCATGATCTCCTTCCCTTTCAGTCCGATGTGTACAAGTCGGTGTTTTTCATTCCATGGACAGGATGACATTTCGGTATACACTGCAAAAGGATCATCAGTTTTCGGCGGAGCATAATCATAGTCGAAATAGTTTACCATTTCCTCTATCCTTACCGCACCGTTCGGTGGTAATGATCCTTCCCTGATAAAGCGACGGATATTACTGTAAGCAGCATGGTCTACATCAATAGAAAATGTTGAAAGCGGGTTTTCCTTTGCGGCTAGAAAATCATTCTCAATAATGTTTCCGTATTCTTCTGTGTTGTAATCTTGCGGAAGCGGAACAGGTGAAGTTGCGGAATCTGTTTTAGCTACTGTCATCATAAGCTCCTGTACATCCATACTGCTGTCTTTACTGACATTTTGATTACATGATATAACGAAGAATATAAGGGTAAGAACCCCTAAGAAAAGTTTTGTTTTCATAACAATAAGTTTAGAGTGATTAGATACTCATTGATACAAATTGCATAAAATTAGTAACCGCCAAAAGATGTTAAAGGAAAGAGAAAGCGTTTGAACAGCTATTTTATGGTGAATTTAAAATTCAATATCACCGGAGAAATGGCAAAGTCGGGAATATTGTACTCGTAGCTGTCATTAGATTCTTTAATAGTAATTCGGTAGTTTGCTGCTGTTGATATGGTGCAGTTTGCTTTTCCGTCCTTATCTGTCTTATACTTTTTTATTTTGTGCGTCAGCAGGTCTTCAAAACTTACAACAGTTTCAAGTTTCTTATCGTCTGCTGTTGTAAGAGTAAGTTTTATTACAAGAGAATCAGGGTTGATCTCGGGTTGCTGTGCATATGCATTTGAAAAAAACAGGGTAAAAAGAACGGCAAGTAGTGTTTTCATATCTCAGATCAGCTGGTTATTGTATAAATATACAGGCCGGCAGTCTAACATATTGTTAAATCAACTGGTTTCAGCAAGTTTCATCACCCACTCCCATTCCTCTGGCTTTACGGTTTGAACACTCAGCCTTCCTAAACGAACAAGATCCATATTTTCAAAACGCTTATCTTTTTTAAGCGTATCAAGCGAAACCGGTTTCTTTAATTTCTTTACCGCTTTAATATCTACAGCCACCCAGCGATCATCATCCGTTGTGGGGTCCTGGTATGCTTCTTTTACTACTTTGGCGATGCCAACGATCTCTATGCCTTCATTACTGTGGTAATATAAAACCTCATCTCCCTTTTTCATAGCACGCAGGTTAATGCGTGCTGCATAATTTCGTACGCCGCTCCAGCAGGTTTGTTTTTCTTTAACCAACATATCCCAACTGTAAACAGATGGTTCCGATTTTACGAGCCAGTATGCCATAAATTATAATTTTAGCCGTTCAAATGATTGGCTTGATAAATGTTTAAACTAATCTTACTTTTGCAGCGTAAGTTAATAGTTGTTGCTTACTAAATAAAAAAACAAACTCATTTTTTAAAAAATAAAACAAACTGTATGTTACTTATAAACCCTGCTTTTACGCTCCTGCTTTCTATGCCTGGCGGTTCCGAATGGATCCTGATCGTTATTGTTGTACTCTTAATGTTTGGCGGAAAAAAAATTCCGGAACTGATGAGAGGATTGGGCAGAGGAGTAAGGGAATTTAAAGATGCCAAGGATAATGTAAAAAGCGAAATAGAGGAAGGTATGAAAGAAAAAGACACAAAAGAAATACCTCCAACACCCAAAGCATAATTGATCATTACAATGATAAAGATCCCCTTTCAATCGAAAGGGGATCTTTTATTTATACAATCTCCATTCAAATACCCTACTCCCTTACCTGTAACAAATACAGTTCAGCATCAATTCTTCAATTTATCCGCCAATAAATAAAAAGTTAAATCCATTTAACAGAATTGTCCGTATGTAATCTCAAATTAACCTGTTTCTCTTTCTCAAATAATCAAAACTTAAAACATGAATTTAAAATTAACCAGATTTACGATTCCGGTTTTGCTGCTGATGTTTGCCCAAACATCATTTGCCCAGTCCGGAAAAGAAAACCCCATAACCACTGCAGTTCCTTTTTTAAGACTGGCAAGCGATGCCCGGACCGGCGGTATGGGTGATGTTGGCGTTGCAACAGATCCTGATGCCAATTCTTTATTTTACAATGGCGCTAAAACAGTTTTTAATGATGCCAAATATGGTGCAGGCCTTACATACACGCCATGGCTTAGTGAATTCGACATTAAAAACCTTTACCAGGCCTCTCTCGGCGCTTTTTATAAATTAGATGAAAAACAAGCAGTAAGTCTTGGCTTTCGCAATTTTAGCCAGGGCACGTTTACTTTCACCAATGATGTTGGGCAGGAAGTAAATACTTTCAAACCCAATGACATGGCGATCGAGGCGGGTTACTCCCGTAAGCTTTCTAATAAAAGCGGTATAGGTCTTAATGTTCGTTATATCCGCAGCAAGCTGGCCGATAATTCTGTGAACAGCAATTACAAAACGGGAAGTGCATTTGCTGCCGACCTTTCCTATTTCTACACAAAAAAAGCCTGGAACTTCGGCCTGGCTTTAACCAACCTCGGCAGCAAGATCAATTACGGTGGCGAAGATGCTTACCTGCCTGCAAACCTTGCACTGGGAGCAGCTTACAACAAAAAAATAAACAGCGATAATAAAATATCATTCGCTTTTGACCTAAATAAATTACTTGTACCAACACCTCCCGACCCAACCAATGCACAAAAAGTGGCAGACTATAACAGCAAAGGTGTTGTAGGCAGCTGGTTCAGTTCTTTTGGTGATGCTCCAGGTGGGGGAAGTGAAGAATTCAAAGAAATTCAACTCGGTGTAGGTGCAGAATATATGTACAAAGAAGTATTCAGTCTTCGTGCCGGTTATTTTACCGAAAACAAACTGAAAGGCAACCGTAATTATCTCACCGTAGGAGCTGGTGTTAAATACAAATTTGCCGGTATTGATTTCTCTTACCTGGTACCGGGCAGCAATAGCACACACGATAATGCGCTGAAAAATACATTCCGGTTTTCAATGTTGTTTGATATGAATAAAACAACCGCATCTAAATAAATTAACCTAAAATCTACAATAATGAAAAGAACATTTATTAAAACAAAGCAACTGATACTGGTGCTGGCCTTACTTGCCGGCAGCCTTGTAACAAATGCTTCAAGCCACCGGGAAGCGCCGTTGATCAGCAACGATCCTTTGGCTGATAATACAGACGTATATGCTTTCCGCAGTCCGGATGATCCGAATACAATTACCATAATAGCCAATTATATTCCTTTTGAGCTGCCCGAAGGTGGCCCTAACTATTATACATTCGGCACAAACATCCGCTACGAGATCCATATCAAGAATAAAACAACAACTGCCAATGACGATATCCTGTATAGGTTCACATTTTCGCAGGTAAACCAGGATCCAAGTACATTCTTCAACATTCGCCTGGGCGCACAAAATATAAAAACGACTTACATCTGTGAGAAGAGTGTGAATGGTGGCGCATTTGTAACGGTTGTAACAAATGGTGTTGTTCCGCCGGCTAATATTGGCCCACGCTCTATACAAAGCAGCCCGGTTGGTTTGGGTGTTGCTAACTATGATGTATTGATCAATGCTGCCATTGCAACTGCCACCAGTGGTGAAAAAGTTTTTTGTGGTCCTGTAGATGATCCATTCTTTGTAGATCTTGCCGGTGCATTTGACCTCGGTAATTTCCGTCCTGAAGGCAATACAACCAATCCCACTAAAGATGGTTTAAATCGCTACAACGTACACAGCATTGCTTTAAAAATTCCTATCAACCTTTTACAGAAAGATGGTAAAACTGCAGCACAGGCCAGCAGTATTTTAGACGGTGATTTTGTAATTGGTGTTTGGGCAAGTGCCAGCAGGCAACAAATTAAAACAATGGGTGCAGGTGGCACAGTTGGATACAGCGGGCCATGGGTACAGGTTTCACGCCTGGGTATGCCACTTACCAACGAAGCTATTATTCCTGTAGGAATGAAAGATAAATGGAATGCAACCAATCCTGCAAATGATCTGCAGTTTGCTTCATATTTTTCAAATCCTGAGCTGGCTTTATACATGGATGATTCGCAATTTGGCGGAGCAGTTCCATCTTTAAATGCTTTAAGAATTCAAAACCATTCATTGGGTGCTTATGATTTCAGGAACGGTAAACCGGGTTTATATGGATTGAAAGGTTCTGATGCTGTAAAAGGCACAGCACTTGATGATGCGATCTTTGGTACTATTTTATTACCCGATAATAAGAGCCCGAGAGCGGTTGATATCTTGCCGATATTTTATACCGGTGTTCCGAACTTAGCGCCTTATCAATTGGCAACAGGTAAAACAGGCGGACCACTTTCTGCAGGTAAACCATTTATCAATAACTTTTTACCAACCCTGGGAGATATGCTACGCCTGAATATGGCCGTGCCTCCTACTCCACGCAACGATCCTAAATTCAGCAGCCTGGGTATTGTGCAGGCAGCCGTGCTGGGACTTACAGATCCTGCTTACAATCAAAGCACAGCTATACAGAATATTCCAAACATGGATGGTTTTCCTAACGGAAGAAGGCTGGAAGATGATGTAACAACCATTGAACTGCAGGCAGTAGGTGGTGTTGCTTTGGCAGCAATTGGTTTATGGTACGATGATTACAAGAACGACGGCAATGCGGTTACAACCAACCTGGTTAATGTAATTAGTTTTTCTGCAGGTCCAACTAAGAACGATACCACTTTTAAAGCCGTGTTCCCTTATGTGCAAACACCATGGAGAGGTTATGATTATACTGTAAAACCAAGATTCTAACCTTTAAAAATTAACCACTATAAATATAAATTGTATGAAACAATATTTTAAAATACTTACTGCCCTGCTGATCTGCACAACAGCATTTACAATAAATGCTGCTGCATCAAGCCACAGGGAAGCGCCGTTGATCAGCAATGATCCACTGGCAGATAATACCGATCTATATGCTTTTCGCAGTCCTGCTGATAGCAGCAAGATCATCCTCATTGCCAATTATATTCCTTTTGAGCATCCTGCCGGAGGCCCTAACTGGTATACGTTTGGTGAGAATATCCGCTACGAGATACATATCGATAACAATACTGCTACACCAGGCGATGATATCATTTACCGCTTTACTTTTACCAATACAAATGAAGATGGTACCACTTTCTTCAACATTCGTTTAGGTAAACAAAATGTAAAAACAACATATACCTGCGAAAGAAGTATTAACAGCGGTGTAAGTTTTACACCGATCGTTACCGGGGGTGTGGTCCCTCCTCCAAATATCGGCCCACGCTCTATTGAAGGTGGTGCAGGTTTGGGTGCAACTGATTATAACGCATTGATGACTGCTGCCATTGCAACAGCAAGTACCGGCGAAAAAGTTTTCTGCGGCCCTGTTGATGATCCTTTCTTTGTTGACCTGGGTGGCGCTTTTGATGCCGGTGGTTTTAGAACAACCGGGGCAAGAGACGGCGTGGCAAAATACAATTGCCATACCATTGCCATTGAAGTACCGATCAATACTTTACAGAAGAACGGTAAAATGGTATCACAGGCAACGAGTATTTTGGATGCTGATTATGTGATAGGTGTCTACGCAAATGCAAGCAGGCCTGCTGTAACTACATTAAGTACAGATGGCAGCAAACCGGTTACTTCCGGTAACTGGATACAGGTTTCAAGATTGGGAATGCCTTTGACCAACGAAGCTGTTATTGCCATTGGCGATAAAGATAAATGGAATGCAACTGCTCCATCTGGTGATGGACAATTCGTTCCATACTTTAAAAATCCTGAGCTGGCTTTGTACATGGACGATTCACAATTTGGTACAGCCGTTCCGGGCCTGGCTAAATTAAGGATACAAAAAGCTTCTTTGGGTGCTTTTGATTTCAGGAATGGCAAACCAGGTTTATATCCTTTGAAAGGTTCTCCTGCTGTTGCAGGTACCGCATTGGATGATGCCATTTTCGGTACCATTTTGTTACCGGATAATCAAAGCCCGAGAGCGGTGGATATCTTACCGATATTTTATACAGGTGTTCCAAACCTGCGCCCTTATCAACTGGCAACAGGTAAAGGAGGCAATCCGTTGGCAGCTGGTAAACCTTTTATCAATAATTTTTTACCAACGCTTGGTGATTATTTAAGGCTGAACATGGCAGTACCGGTTACGCCACGTAACAGCCCTGATTTCAGCTCACTGGGCATTATACAAGCTGCAGTGTTGGGATTGACTGATCCAAGGTTTAATGCAAGTGCTGCACTGCAGAACATTCCTAACATGGATGGTTTCCCTAACGGAAGAAGGCTTGAAGATGATGTTACAACCATTGAGTTACAGGCCGTAGGTGGTGTTGCTTTGGCAGCCATTGGTTTGTGGTACGATGATTATCCAGGTACCGGTAGCCCGGTTACACCACAACTGGTAAATACCATCACTTTTAAAGAAGGAGTTGGTAAGAATGATACTACATTCAAACCTGCATTTCCTTTTGTGCAAACACCATGGAGAGGCTTTACCGGTAACAGTTACAGCGGACCAAAGAGTATGGTATATGGCGGCACATTGGGTGTAGCTGCTGATCCTATCGCTTTTGTAGCTTTCCCAAGTCCTTTCAGATCATCAACAACTTTCCACTACAGGCTCAGCCAGTATGCAAATGATATACGTATTGTAATAACTGATGCGGTGGGAAGACAGATCGCTGTTATAAAAGAACCTTCGAGGGATAAAGGCGACTATTATGTACAATGGAGCAAAGCAAACCTGGCACCGGGCGCTTATTACGCCAGGATGTATGTAGATGGGGCAAAAACACAAACAATGGGTATTATAAAAACAAACTAAGAGATCTGCGGGTAAATAAACCTGCCCAACAACTAAAAATAAATGCAAACTCGGAGAACCAAGGTTCTCCTTTTTGCGTATCTGTATAAAACTACTCAAAAATGAAAAAGACTTTAACCCTCCTCCCATTTTGTGCTTTTTTGATATTTGTTTCATTAACAGCTTTAAACAGCTGTAGCAACAGCGAAGCAAAACTAAAAGCATACGTTGATGATCAGAATCCCATGCAGATACCCGATCTTTTAGAACGTCAAGGCGAACTGGCTACTGCAGCCGAATGGGAAAAAACAAAAGAAAAAACAGCCGAATTAAAAGCAAAACTGGAAGTTAATCCTGATGATGTAAAAACACGCCTGCAATTAGCTACCATTTTTATAACCGAGCAGCGCATTACCGGTGAGCATCACTACTACTACCCTGCCATTGAAAAAATATTGAACGGTGTTTTAAGCCTCGATCCTAATAACTTTGAAGCATCTGTTTACAAAGCTTCTTTACGCATGAGCCAGCATAGGTTTGCTGATGCGAAGCTGTTAGGAGAACAGGCCATGAACATCAACCCAAACAATGCATATGTATATGGTATTCTGGTGGACGCCAATGTTGAACTGGGCAATTATGAACAGGCTATTGCTATGAGTGATAAGATGCAGGAAATCAAACCATCTTTGGAATCATATTCAAGAGCAAGCTATTTACGTGAGATCTATGGAGATTATAAGGGTTCTATTGAAGCCATGAAACTGGCAGTAGAAGCCGGTTTACCAGGCAGCGAACCACAATGCTGGAGCAGGAATGTACTTGGAGACCTCTATTACAATACCGGTGATTGGGTAGCCGCAGAAAATGCTTATGCAGAAAACCTGGCCATGCGTCCTAGCTATGCACCATCTATGGCAGGACTTGCAAAAGTAGAAACCAAAAAGAAGAATTACGTAAGAGCTCTTGCATTGTTAGACTCTGCCAATGCCATTATGCCACAATCATCTTTCGAAGAACAAAAGGCAGATGTGTACCTGGCTATGGGCGACACTAAAAAAGCCATGGACAAATATGCTGAAGTACAAAAGCTACTGGTAGCCGATGCAAACTCGGGCCACCATTCAGTTTCATTAGAATTAAGCAGGAGCTTTATTAAAACAAACCAATGGGATAGTGCAAAAAAATACGCCATGATAGAGTATGCCATTCGCCCTAAAAATATTGATGTGAACAATGAACTGGCGTGGATCGCTTATAATCAAAACGATTACACAAATGCAAAAACATATTTAAAAACAGCTTTAAGCACTAACAGTAAGAATCCTGAGCTGTTGCAAAGGGCTGCTGCAATTAATTCAAAATAATTATTTCGCCGTTGTTGGTCGCCTGACCAACAACGGTATAATATTTACCACTATAATTCAACCGCTCACCACAAATGCAAAACAGGTTTAAAAATGCCACTTTACATTTGTACACCAGTTGAACTGCTTTAAAATGAAAAGACTCATCTTACATATTATCCTTCTGAGCTACACGGTCGTGATGCTTAAGCCGGTACTGCCTTATGTAAGTGATCTTGTGAACCATGTTTTCTTTTACACACAACATATGGCTACTGTTCATTACGAGAACGGTAAGTACCATGTGCATAAAGAGATAGTGGATAATGCTAAAAAAGCAGCATCGCAAAAAGAGATACCCGCTGCTAAAAAAGAGAATACTACAACTGATCATATCAGTATTCAACAAAAAGAATTTACAACAGCTTTGGTATTGAACAGGATCATCCCGATACCTGTATCAACATCGCTGCTACATAATTATCTTTCAGGAGAATACCCTCCTCCCCGTGCCTGATCATTTTACCTTAGGTCATAAACATTTTAACTTTTTACATTGCAATAACCAGGCAGGTAAACGTTAAACTGTTTTCTATTCCATTCATTAACCAGGCTAAACCCAGATCATGCAATTCAAATGCAGTAATATCATCACTGTGTGTGTAATACTCTTTTCAGTATTAATAAATCAAACACAGGCGCAAAATACATTCAGGGGTAAAGTGGTAGATGCGGTCAGCCGCCAGCCGCTGCAATCGGCTTTAATAACCGATGTCAGCACTCCATCCTTAAAAGCAACAACCGATGAGAACGGGAACTTCAGTGTACAATCAACCGGGCAGGTAACTGTTTCTTTTATCGGCTATAAGGCAGCAACATGCAGCCTCTCCAATACAACAACAAATATTATCGGGCTTCAACCCGATGTGATCAGTTTAAAAGACATTCAGCTGGAAAGCAATGCTGCTACTAAATTCAGCACTATCAGCAAGATCGATCTCGACCTTAAACCGGTTAAGAACACACAGGAACTCTTACGCCTTGTGCCAGGATTATTCATTGCTCAACACGCAGGTGGCGGAAAAGCTGAACAGATATTCTTGCGTGGCTTTGATGTAGATCATGGCACGGATGTGAAAGTATCTTTTGATGGTATGCCCGTTAACATGGTAAGTCATGCACACGGACAAGGTTATGCCGATGCACATTTTATCATTCCTGAAACGGTTAATAATATTGATTTTGGTGCAGGCCCCTATTATGCACAACATGGCGATTTCAATACTGCCGGTTATGTATCTTTCTCCAGTTTTAAAAATATTACCAATAGCCGTATACAGGTGGAAGCAGGCAGATTCAATTCTTTTCGCACACTGGCCATGCTTGATCTTTTAAAAAAGAACAAGGATAAACAAAGCGCATACATTGCTGCCGATTTTAATTATACCGATGGCCCTACCATTGACAAACAGGTTTTTAAACGCCTCAATGTCTTTGCAAAATATAATCTTTCAATAACCGATCATACAAAACTTACCGCTTCGGTTTCAACCTTTACAAGCAAATGGAATGCAAGCGGCCAGGTGCCTGACAGGGCTGTTAATGATGGAACCATTGACCGCTTTGGAAGCATCGACCCAACCGAAGGTGGCAATACCGAAAGGCACAATGCAAACCTGGTGATATCACACCAGTTTAAGAACGGTGCCAACTGGGAGAACCAGGCATTTTACAGCCGGTATAAATTCAACCTGTATTCAAACTTTACTTTCTTTTTAAATGATGCTGTGAATGGTGATGAGATACAACAGGCTGAAAGCCGCAATATTCTCGGCTATGCAACCAAGCTGAACCACACTTACTTTTTTGGAAAGAAAACACTGTATTCAACTTATGGTACAGGGATAAGACATGATGCAACCAACAACAGCAGGTTATCAAACGCTGTGAGCCGTAAGTTTTTAAGTGATATTAAACTTGGTGATATTAAAGAAACCAACCTGTATGCTTTTGTACAGCAACAATTGAATACTGGCAAATGGTTGTTTGATGCTGGTGTACGTTTGGATTATTTCAGCTTTGGTTATTTTGATAAATTAAATACCATGCAGTTGCCATCTCAACAAAAAGTAATTGTAAGCCCTAAACTGAATATTCAATACACCATCAATAAACAGTTCCAGTTATTTGTAAAAGCCGGTAAAGGTTTTCATAGTAACAATGCAAGAGTGGTTGTTGAGAACGAAGGCAAACAAATATTGCCTGCAGCTTATGGCGCCGACCTGGGCATCATTGTAAAACCTGCCGAAAACATGCTCATCAATATTGCTGCATGGTATTTATACCTCGACCAGGAATTTGTGTATGTAGGTGATGCAGGCGTAGTAGAGCCAAGCGGCAAAAGCCGTAGACAGGGCATTGATATTACCACACGCTACCAGTTCAGCAAGAACATTTTTGCCAATGCCAATTTTAATTTTACAAAACCAATGGCCATCGGTGAACCAAAGGGTGCAGATTATATTCCACTGGCGCCAACTTTTACCAGTGTGGGTGGCTTGTATTATAAGGCACAGAAAGGGTTTAATGGCGGTCTTAATTATCGTTATATAAAGAACCGCCCGGCCAATGAAGACAACAGCATTGTTGCTAAAGGTTATTTTTTACTGGATGCATCGGTAAACTATACCAGGCCCAAGTATGAAGTTGGACTTGCTTTAGAGAATATCTTTAACATCAAATGGAATGAAGCACAGTTTGCAACAGAATCGAGATTGAGGAATGAACCTGCACCGGTTACAGAATTGCATTATACACCCGGAACTCCTTTCTTTGCAAGGGTTAAACTGGCGTTTTTCTTTTAAAGAAGTTTGAACCACATAGAAACATAGAAAAACAATAGAACTCACATAGCCTATATGCTACGCTATGTACCTATGCTTCTATGTGGTTCAATAAATAAACAGAACATAATGAGCGGTAAAAACAATAAATATCACTTCAGGATACTTGGCATGATGCTGATGTTCTTTTTGATCAGCCAGCAATTATTTGCACATGATGATGGCTCATTGGCAAGACTCAGTAAGACAGAAGTACTAACTCTTTACCTGCAACTGGGCTACACTCATATTCTTCCGCTCGGGCTCGATCATATTCTTTTTGTACTCAGTTTGTTCCTCCTCAATCCAAAACTAAAACCAATACTATGGCAGGCAACCGCTTTCACAGTAGCACATACCATTACGCTTGGCATGGCCATGTATGGTGTAATAAAACCTCCCACTAACATTGTAGAGCCTGTTATTGCTTTATCTATTTTATATGTTGCACTCGAAAATATTTTCTCCAGTAAATTAAGGGCCAGCCGCATTGGTATTGTATTCCTCTTCGGCCTTATACACGGCATGGGCTTTGCCAGCGCACTCACCGAACTTGGTTTACCCAAGAATGCATACCTGGAATCTTTACTCATGTTCAACCTGGGTGTGGAACTGGGACAGGTAACCGTTATACTGGCAGCTTTCTTTTTACTGGGCCTCCCCTTTGGTAAAAAACCATACTACCGTAAAGCAATTGTAATGCCTTTATCTATTGTCATTGCAGCCATTGCGGCTTACTGGACGGTTGAGCGGATATTTTTAAGCTGATAAAAGCTGCGTATATTTAAGTGTTAAGCGTAAGCACATGAAGACTACGATCCTTACAACCATATTGACGATCCTGCTTTCTGTGATCCTGTTTTTTATCGGGATATACTTCTATGAACAATTCTATGAATGGACACACCCGAACATTGAAGGAATTTCATACCAGGTAACATCATTAGGTGGGTCATTTAATGGTATGCTTATTTTCGCATTGACACTTGCATTAATTCCATTCAGCGCTTTTTTTACCTGGAAGTTTGCCCCCGTTGTAACAACGAAACGAAGATTATTGAATATTGCTATCCTGTTAATTTGTGTAATAGTTGTTACCGTAGCCAGGCGGGAATGGTTAGTATTTCAGGCGAACAGGTATTTAAAAGGGCTATCCCGAGGCTTTGAAAATAAATTTCAGTTTCAAATACCCGTTGAGAATTTTAATGTAACAACTTATTTGTTATTGGGGTTACTTGCAGGAACCGTAATTTCTTACTTCGCATTAAAACAAAGCCCTCTTAAATAACTTACAATGCTTACCTGATAATATCCATTATCTCATCTGTTTCCACCATTGCTTTTAATTCGGTTTTGGAAAAGCCATAAACTTCTTCTGAAAAAGCTGCATCCCCTTTCATTAAGATCTGGTTGAGGCCTGAGGATTTATTCGTTTCGTAATTATTGATGTAAAGAAAAACAGAATCCCGCTCTACAAGCGCAACTTTATAAATAGTGTATTGTGAGCTCTTTGTTCTCACTTCATAAATGTCACCTTTTTGTGGCGACATGATCAGTTTGGCATTCTTTGCATCCTGGTTCTTATCGAAGATCACACCTGCTATAATGCCCATTACAACCAGGGCCACTCCTGCAAACATCCATACGGGGGTCCTGGTTTGTTTTTTTAACTGGTCATACGAAGCCCTTAAATCAGCAGGCATTTCCTCCAGTTTCAATATCTGTTTACATTTATCGCATTGGCTAACGCCGGTTCTTGAAAAAGGGAAAAAAGGTATCCAGAACACATGTGCATATTTCTGAAAAACATGCATATCAATACTGCTTACTGCCCCGCAGTTAGGGCATTTTTCCGGCGCAAATCCTTTTGCAGTTTCTACTGCCCTGGTTCCGTAAATGATCATAAGGTTTGAGTTTTGGTAAAGATTATATGATGCACAATATAAAGCCTATTTAAATAAAAATTGCCAACCTTAAAAGGTTGGCAGTATTGATTAGCCCGTGGCTGTGTGTGAATTGTTTGGAAAACTATTTTACTGAACTTTTACTACAGCACTGTAACTGATATTACCGTACTCATCAAATTGCTTTAAACGGTAGTAAGAAACCTTGCCATTTTTAGTGAACGATGCATCTTCTTTAAAAGCATATTTTTTACCGGTTCCTTCTGTTGCAAAACCATCCAATACCAGTGCAACGGTTTTAAAATCGGTCATATTGGTGCTTCTTTCTACTTCAAAATAGCTGTTCCTGTATTCAGAAGCGGTATTCCAGTCAAGTATTACACTCTTTTCAGTTTTTGTTACTGAAATAGACTGGTAAACAACACTTGTAGGTTCAGGCATTACAGTTGTAAAGGCTGAAGCTGACATAACCGAAAACAAGGTTACGATAAGAACAAAAGCTGATTTTCTTGCAATTGAAGTAAAAAAGTTCATTTTAATACTGTTTAATTTGGTTGAGGTTAAGCGTTTTTAGCGAAAACCGCAGAATCACGTGATGGTAATTTTACGGTCGTTCGGGTGTAAAACGCAGGACAGGAATTTTTTATTGTCGCAGGGAGTAGAAATTTTTCTATTTATTTATTCAACAAGTCTATCTTATTGATTACAAGTAGTTTGGGTTATAGAAAATATTTTCCCCGGATCATACAGTTGAGGCTCACGGGCGGGCTTTTATGTATTCAGAGATGTCTATTTCCTCAATTATGTTGATCCCGAGCTGTTTTATTCTCTCATCATCCTCCTGCCAGCCTGGCCCGGCATAACAGTCGCCAATAAAATATGCCTTTCCATTATCAAGTAATAAGCTGTAATCGGGCATCTGGTCAAAATCGCAATAACTATAACCGTCGATGGTTGTTTGGCAGTTAAAAACAGCAGCTAATTTAAGTGCTGTAAGAAGATCGGTGCGGTCGATCTTTTCGCCGGGAAACCGGTAGTATTCAACCCTTGTTTTAAAGATGCCGGGCAAATGGGTTACCTCCATTAAAATATCATTGTTGTTCAGTTCCCTGTCTTTAACCCCGTCGATGATATTTTCCTGTATATACCATTCGTAAAACTTGAGAGCAGGAAAGATCTCTTTCATCGCAGTTCTTAACTGCGGTACATCAATATGCTTCTCAATGAAAATGTAAAATCCGGTCATTTATGATCTGTTTATATCCGCCCCGATATCATCAACTTCTGAAAATCGTATCCTCTTATTCATTCTTGCAATTACAATATATACAGCGAAGGTAAAAAGAGAAACTATGATCCATATAAAAGACAGGATCATTGAAGCATAGTACAGTATCATCCTGGTATCCATTATAGTAACAACATGAATAGTAGCTGTGAAAAAGTAAATAGCCGAAATAAGTACGCCTGTCATAACCAGTAATTTTATGCAATTACCAATATGCCCTACAATATTCATCTCATCACTGAGCCTTATCTTATGTTCTGTTGCATTTGTTAATTTTATCCCGATAACCAGTGATGTAACGATCGACAAATAAAGAAGTGCGACGACGGTGATGGCTGCAATATCAACCGGCCTGTTATAAAGTAGTATAGCTGTTGCAATAAGGCCCAACATAATTTCAATAAAGCAAAAGGGCTTGTATATTTTGATGATCCTGTTCATGCATGCAGGACTTTATACGATCAAATAAATATAATAGTAGAAAGTTCTCACAACACCTATGCACAACATGATGGTAGCATTCGTCCTGGTTTCGTGATCATACATTTTTACTTTACTGCCATCCTTTAGTGCCTTGTATGCTACCAGGGTGAACACACCGATAAAAATACCGGCAAAAGCGAATAAGATTGAAGCCACGTACTCTACGATCAGCGTTGCAGTGCCAAGGCGATAAGGCGTGAAAGCCGGTGCACTGATAAGGTCTACTGTATTTACAGGAATATCCACCTTTCTTTCGGCGAGTAATTTTTTAGCAAGCGCCTGGTCTAAATAATTCCATTCGTTGGGGTCTTTTAAAACATCCAGTAACTCATCGTTGGTAAAGTTGAATAAATAATAATCGGGGTTGATATCATCCAGCTGCGACTGGGCCTGCTGCTGCATTACCTTATTTGCTTTTTCAAAATAGTCATGCGGAATTTTTACAGCGATAAAGGGATCGAGTGAATCACCTGCATACACTTTATCCAACGGATCTCTTTCCGCTTCAATGATACATTCAATATTAGCCGCTGTAAACAATTTGACCAACTCCTGTGCTTCTTCGTTGGTATGTACTTTAGTGTAGGTTAAAAATTCGGGCATGGTGTAAGGGTTTGAAGTATAATTGAAATTAAGCACTAAAGTTTAATAATGAACGTTCGGAGAAATTACCGGCCCATAAACACAGATAACATTTTTTTTCGAAAAAAGCACCCAAAAAAAAATGTTATTTCTAGCATTTTTTTGCTAAAAATAACAGCCTTTTCAAAAACCTCTTCTGTAAGTTTACTCCCGAAGATCGATCTCTCACATAATTAAGATCAACATCCTGCGATGAACCGCCAATGCCCCCGTGCATTTGGCGGACCTGCCATGCTGTGGCTACAATGGCGGCAGCATTAATTTGATCATTTTTTAAACTTTTATACCATGCTAACAGGTAAAACGGGCCCTTTTGGGTAAAAAAGCCGCTGCAGCGTGCAGCGGGCTCCCGTGGTAACCATATTTCCTCCCTGCAGTGTGCAGGAAGCACTTGTGACTACCATAAATGCCCGCCGCACTATGCAGCACGCTCTCATGGGTACCATTTTTTCTTCCTGCACACTGCAGGGAGCTTTCGTGGCTACCATATTTGCCTCCTGCAGGCTGCGGGAGCTTTTTGAGCAGCAAATCACTATCATTCTCTTGTATTTCAATCATTTAACTTAAACATTTAGAACTATGATAACTGGAATTGAATTACCGAAACTTCGCAACAGCGAATACATACAGTTTATTAAGAACTCGCTTGCTATTACCCAGGCCAACGACCCTGTTGCCCTTAACGTACAGGTTCAGTACGACGAGCTGCTTCGCATGCTGGTTATACTTGATGGTCTCTTTATTACTGAACAGGGCAACGCAATAACTGAAGATATAAGTGCACTTGATACCCGCCGTGACAGAGCCATCACCGGCTTCTCTTTAGCAATAAGTGGGTATACTTATTACTTTGACCCTGCAATAGCTCAGCATGCAGAAGCCCTGAACAAGCAGATAAAACAATATGGCGGAAGTATTGCCCGTGAAAACTACCAGGCCGAAAGCGCCATTATTGACAACCTGCTGGCCGACCTGAATAACAAGCCAGAACTGGCCGACGCCATTAACGCCCTGCACCTAAAAGACTGGAAGGCCGAACTGGAAACCGCCAACAAGGCTTTTAACGATGCCTACCTGTTACGTACCCAACAACTGGGTGCCGCCACCAAGGACAGGCTTTTTGCCAAACGCCAGGAAACCAACGAGGCCTATTACAAGCTGCGTGATTTTATCAACAGCTATTATACCATCAATAATGGCGCAACACCTTATGGTAAAACCACCGACGAGCTGAACGCACTTATTGACCAGTATAATACCCTGATGGCCCAACGCCTGAAAAATGGAAAAGAAGAACCACCTGTGGAAACGCCGGTGAGCTGATGAATGAGAGAGTGGCTGGCGGGAGTGGGCCAGCCACTTTTAATGTTATCATAATTATGTATTAGCAGTAGTGAAAGCATCATTTATATGTATGATTGTACGAATTAAAAACTATATGAAGATGTATATTTATATTATGTGCAAGTTGTATAGTCAAGGAATAAAAAAATTTCTAATCATTTATTGTTTAATGATTTTTACAGATGTTACTGCTCAGAAGAAAAATGTATTTGATTGTCCGATTAAGAATGCAAGAGTTTATCAATACACGACAGATGGTTTTGTAAAACCAAGAGCGTTCATAAGTATTGACACAGGGAGTATGATAGTATTTAAATTGGGCCAGTGGTTTGACTGTTGTGGCGGTAATCACTGTGCTGCTGAAGGTAAATTAATTTGGGCGATAGATAAAGAGTCAACATTTTTCAATATTAAAGTTCAAAGAGGCGATTCTTTAAAAGCAAA
>JADMIO011545393.1_pt1 | contig 32043 bp, 33 predicted proteins | sample 8958161 | NCBI WGS metagenome assembly JADMIO01 (sample SAMN16585339, study PRJNA669376) | soil metagenome | isolation source: Crop rotation soil | place: USA: Cullars Rotation, Alabama | collected 2011
CGCGACAACTTGTCCACGTGGAATTCTAAGCTTAGGATCCCAATGTGCTGGAAAGCAAACGGTCCTCGCGCTGCTGCACCCGTTCATGCCCTACGTGACCGAAGAGATCCACCGGCACCTCTCGGGGGGTACCGCTCTGCTGGCGACGGCGAAGTGGCCCACCCCGGAGGACGGACTGATCGACGCAGCGCTGGAAGACCAGATGGAGCGGGTCCAGAAGGTCATCACGGCGGTGCGCACCATCCGCAGTGCGTTTAGCACGAAGGATAATCAGCTCCGCCCCAACACCGAGGTGGACGTGCTGGTGCGCGCAGACGCGCAAGGGAAATGGAAGGCGCTCGAGACGCACGAGGCCCTGGTCAAGTCGCTGGCCAAGGTGCGCGCGTTCACGATGAAGCCCGAAGTGACCCCGCCCGCGGGAAGCGCATCGGAGATCGTGGAGGACATCGAGGTGTATGTGCCCCTCGCGGGGCTCATCGACTACAAGAAGGAGCAGGAGCGCCTCTCGCGCGACCTGGCTTCGAAGAAAAAAGACCTCGAGATGGTGGAGCGGAAGCTCTCGCAAGAGACTTTCGTGGCCAACGCCCCGGCAGACATCGTGGAAAAAGAAAAGAACAAACAAGGGGAGCTGCTGGCGGCCATACGCAAGATCGAGAACTTGTTGACCAGTCTAGGCCAGCAAAAGTGAGCCAAGGTCGCGGACTGATTATTTCGAACATCTCTGAAAGGAGATACAGGGAACTATGAAGCGCACATCACGGATCGTTTTGGCAGCGGCGCTGCTGGGCTGCACGGCCCTCGGCGCGATGGCACAGGAAGGCGAGAAGGCCCCGGAAGCGGCGCCCGGTGCGGCCCCGGCGAGCGGCGGCGCGGCGCAGCCGGCGCCCGGCACGGCGGTCACCCCGGATCAGCTTCCGGGCATCCGCGTGCAGAAGGAGATCCAGGAAGAGCTGTCGTACCGGCAGATCCCGGAGCGCGACGCGTATCGCCGCTCGCAGCGGCTGTCCGCGCACATGGACCAGCACATGGGGTCCGACGCGGAGCGCTACCACCACCTGGACGACCCGGAGCACACGCACTACTACAGCAAGACGGCGGCGGCCCGGGCCGACTACGACGGCGAGCTGTCGAAGGCCCGCGAGCTCTCCGAGAAGGAGATCTCGATGGAGGACGCGGCCGGTAAGCAGGTTCGCTATGTGGAGGACGGCAGCCCGACCCTCCACCACGCGTACCTGAAGAGCACCGACGCGGACAAGCACGTCCACCGCCACTACCACATCTACGCGAACGAGTGGGAGCGCACGCACAAGGGCTGCATCTGGCACGTGCGCGGCGACATCGAGAAGGTCGGCTCGCGCGACGTCCCGGCGGACGAGGGCCACGCGGTCCCGGCGCCGCGCCCGGTGCGCTGGAACGACGCTCTGCACAGCTGCCCGCTGCCGTACCTGACCTGGTTCCACCCGCCGGAAGAGCAGACGGTCGTCGTGCCGTTCCCGCTGCCGCGCGAGGGCGACTGGCGCGCGCACATCTCTCCGGGGATGAACAAGATCGTCGACAAGACCGACTGGCTGCGCGTCGTCCGCGAAGGCCATCCCGAGTGCCCGAAGGACGAAGTCGTCAGCCGCCCGGAAGGCGACTAACGATCTAGTCACGTAGCTCGAAGGGGCCGGTCCGTCGCGGGCCGGCCCCCTTTCTTTTACCGGCGACCCAGCGGCCGCACGTTCGCGTCGCACAGGCCCACCAGCACCGACTCGCCGGTCGGGGTCACCTTCAGCTCGCCGTACTTCGCGTTCTGGTAGAGCGCGCGGTCGCCCTCCTGGAAGAAGAACGACTCGGCGCCCAGCGACACCCGCGCGTGCTTCTTGAAGTGGAGCCGCTGCTCGTTCGCGGCGAGCGGCCGCAGGTCGTCCACGCGCGCGAAGCGGCCCACGCCGCGGGCGTCGACCGCGAGCACCACGTCGCCGTCGCGCTCGGCGTGCTGCAGGTCGCGCGAGACGCCGTAGTCCAGGACCATGTAGTCGCCCTGCATCAGCGAGCGCGGATCCACGGGGGCGAGCTCCAGATACACGGACCTCCCCCGCCGGAGCAGCGTGCTCTTCGCGGCGATCTGGCCGTTGATGGTCGCGAACACGAGCAGCGCCGTGAGCCAGTAGATCCAGCGGGTCATCGCACACCTCCGCGGCGGTCGAGCACGTACAGGCGGGTCGCCAGCAGCACCAGGCCGCTGGTGATCAGCGCGGCGGACTTCACCGCGAGCGTCAGGTGCAGGGACTGGTAGTACCAGCTGAGGAACCCGCAGAACGACAGCGCGCCCAGCCCCACCAGCACGCGGTCCTGGCGGTCGTGGCCCAGCACCAGCAGGAGCCCCGACGCGAGCAGGCCCGGCGACCCTAAGATCGCGACGGCGCCCACCGCGTAGGTCGCGACCTGCGCATCGCGCGCCGTGACCTGCGCCAGGCCGCGCCGCGCCGTGCCGATCGCGTAGAGCAGCGCGACGACGAGGGCCGCGCGCTCCGGGCCGTCCGGCCACCAGAAGCGGTACGCGGACCAGTGCCGCTCGACGAGCAGCGCCGGCAGCATGCACGCGGCGGCGTAGGCGGCGGGGCGGAAGCGGCGGTCCAGCGCGCCGGTGAAGGCGGCGGTGACGAAGGCCGCCGTCAGCGCGACCAGCGGGCCGCTCCACAGCGTCGAGAGGTCCAGCCAGTAGAGCTGGTTGACGAAGATCGCGAAGCCCGCCGAAAGGAACCGCGAGACGCCGTCCACCGGCAGCGCGTGCAAGAGCGCGCATCCGGCCGCCGCGAGCAGCGGCATCGTCGCGTGGCCGCCCATGGCGTCGTAGCCGCCGAACGTCACCATCACCTGGCCCGCGAGCAGGAGCGCGCGCGAGAGCTGCCGGCAGAACGGCTCGTCCACCGCGCGCGAGAACAGCAGGCCGCCGGCCATCGCGACGAGCCCGGAGAAGAGCATCCCGCCGTGGCGCATGAACATGTAGTTCATCACGCAGACGCCCATCAGCAGCGCGACCGCCGCGATCCACGCCCCGGCCCCCAGCAGCGCGCTGGTCGCCCAGTGCGGGCCGGGCGGGCTCGCGCGCAGCCGGTCCGCCGCGAGCGCGCGTCCGGAGGCGCTCAGGTGGCCGTCGGCCTCGAGGCACTCGAGCAGCAGCGACAGGGATCGTTTGTTCTCAAACATGTTCGCCCTCCAGTTGACCCGCGACGCCGTGCAGCCACACGCCCAGCACGCCCGCGATGAAGACCGCCGCCATCGCCGCGATCAGCCAGCCGCCCGCGCTGAAGAAGGCGCCCTGCAAGAACGCGTGCAGCACCGCGGCGAACGCCACGAAGCCCACGGACGCGGCGCCGAACGCGAGCGCGGTGAGGTCCGGCGTCGCGCGGCGGTACTGCAGGTGGCCGGCCGCCAGCGCGACGACCCAGGCGCCGCAGCCCCAGACGTCCAGGCCGCGCTCCCAGCCGACGGCCACGCAGGACGCGGGCACGGTGAGGAACGCGAGCGCCGCGGCCCACAGCATCAGCCGGAACCACGCGGGCCGCAGCCATTCCACGTCGTGCGCGCGCCCCAGCTCCGCGAGCGCGAGGAGCACGGCGTCGATCACGCCCAGCAGCATCCAGCGGTCGCCGTGGAGCTGCAGCCACGCCCACTGCTCGTGGGTCAGCCGGTACTGGTACACCGCGACGTTCACCAGCACGATCCACAGCGCCCACAGCGGCGCGAACCCGCCGATCAGCGCCCATCCGGTGATCAGCGCGGCCCAGCCGGCGAACAGCTGCCACGCGTCGGCGCCCGTCTGGTACACCTGCCCGTACACCGCGAGCAGCACGCCCACCAGCGCGCTGCACGCGGTGAGCATCACCTTCCCGCTCGTGCGGTGCAGCCCGGTGCGCCACGTCGCGAGCACGCCCACCGCGAGCAGCCCCTCGATCATCCCGAACTTCGCGAACGCCGGGATCGACGCCCAGTTGAACGCGAAGAAGTACACGATGCCCGCGACGATCAGCGCCGACCCGGTGGCGAGCAGCAGCCGGTCCAGCCAGCCGCTCCAGTCCAGCCGGCTCTTGATCCACAGCTCCGCGGCGTCCCGTCCCCCGCGGCTCAGGAACCGCTCGCGCGCGAGCAGCTCCACGTGCTCGCGCCGCGCGGTGACCTCCAGCGATCGCATGCCGAACCCTCCTTGGTCCGGCCGTGTCCATCCAAGTCCCGTGCCGTCCCCGCTCCGGAGGGGAAGGGGGAGGTGAGCCGCCGAGCGCTGTACACCGGATGTACGGCCGTGTACAGCCGGTGCCTAGAGCCGGGTGGTGAGGACGATCTGCGCCTGGCGGTAGTGCTGGCTGAACAGGTGGGGGAGGTTGATCGCGAGCCCGGCGCGCTCGCCCAGCTCGAACTCGACGCCCACGTTGATCGCGAACGGCTCCAGCAGCGGGACGCCGACGACGTCGAACGCCTTGTGCACGCGGTCGTCGACGACGAGCTCCCAGTACGCGCGGCGCAGCGGGTGGTGCGCGATCAGCTCCTGCGCCAGCGCGAACTGCGCGTACTCGCGCGCGCGGCTGAACACGCCCACGCGCCGGATCATCAGGTGCAGGAACGAGAGCGGCGAGGACCAGAGGTTGTAGCTGGCCCACACGGAGTCCACGTGCGGGTACGCCTCGGGGATGCGCAGGAGCGCGCTGTTCCGCGACTGCAGCATCATGTCCGCGCCCGCCGCGAGGTGCGCGTTGCGGTACTCGGTGTTGGGGCTGCGGTACTTCACCGAGAACACGCCCGCGTCGCCCGACTGCTGCACCTCTCCGACCGCGAGCTCGAGGTCCTGCCGCTCGTGCTCGAACGCGAACGCGGTCTCGACGCGGTGCGCGGTCACGATCGCGATGCGGGTGCCGTACGTGACGTTCTCGACCTGGCCCACGCCGCCGTACTCGCCGCGCTTGACCCGCGTGAAGGCGACGAACGTGCGGCCGTGCGCCGAGTGCAGCGGACCGATCTCGCTCTGCGGCACCTCGACCAGGTCCTCGAGGCTCACCGCGCGGTGCGGGCCCGCCTGCTCCGGATCGGGCGGCGGCCGCGGCGCGAGATGCCGGCGGGGCTTGCGGTTGCGCTCCGGGATCGACGCGGACACGGCCGGGCGCTTCGACGGGTGCGGCAGCCCTCCCCCGTTCGGCTTCGGCTCGACGCGCCGCGCCGGGCCGGGGCGCGACGGCGCCGATTCGTTGGGCGGCTCCTCGCCGTCGACGCGCCAGTGCGCCAGGCGGTAGATCCCGAGCAGGCCGCCCGTCTGCTCGCCGGTCTTCGCGTCGAACAGGTCGAAGCGCACCTCGGAGCCCTCGTCCACGACGTAGCGGCCCGCGATGCGCAGCACCTCCCCCACCTCGACCGTCGCGCGGCGCAGGCGCTCGCGGTCGCGCGCGAGGCCCTGGCTGACCAGCGTGATGCGCATCGACACGCGCGCCTTGCGGTTCGCGCCGATGCGCACGCCGACCTTGGTGACGATCCAGCGCGCGCCGAACACGCGCTGGACGCGGCCGCGCAGGTCCAGCTCCTCGACGGTGGGGCCGCGCAGCGCGACCGCGCCCAGCGCCGGCGCGATCTTCCCCGGCGCGGTGCGGCCCTTCGCGCGCGGCTTCGCAAGCGAGATCTGGCGCGGCTTCGGCAGCACCAGCGGCACGCTGTACGCGGGCAGCTGCTCGGTGAACGAGAACGGGCGCCGCGTGACCAGCACGCTGTCCGGCGCGAGCGCGAGCCGCGGCCAGCGCGCGTGCATGCGGTCCGAAAGCTGCCGGGTCACGAGCCGCGCGACCTCCTGCGCGTCGGCCATCTCGCGCAGCTGGTCGGTGGTGACCTCGACCTTGAGCTTCAGCCGCCCGTCGACGTCGAGCGCGCCGGTCACCTTGTGCTCGAGCGTGAGGAAGCTCAGCGCCTGCGTGAGGTCCTCGAGGACGTCCTTCTCGAGCTTCTCGAGCGCCTCTCGAGCCTCCGAGGACTCCGCGCGCGCGGGGACCGGCGCGCACGCGAGAACCATGGACAGAACGACGGCCATGGCGCAGGCGAAATGACGAGGGTATGACATCCCTCCATCTCCTTCGGCATGTTCTGTGCGCCGTGGTATACTCGGGCACTTCCCATGAACAGCGCGCTCGCTCTTGTCGTCTCCGTGCTGATGCTCGCGCCGCCCGTCTTCGTCGCGAAGCCCGGCGAGGCCCTGCGGACCCAGTACGGGCTGACCGCGGCCACCTGGAAGGCGAACTACCCGAAGATCCTCGCCGACGACCCGAACCGCATGCGGCTGCACCTCGAGCAGGTGATGTACTCGTACGTGCAGAACCCGCGCGAGGTGCGGGTCGAGATCGCTCCGACCACGCCGGCGCAGCTGCTCGAGGGCTTCTTCCCGCGCATCCAGTTCGAGTTCCGCGACGGGCTGTTCGACAGCGGGCAGGTCTCGCACCTGGTCGTGGACATGCGCAACGTGAAGCTCAGCTACGAGGAGCTGCTGCTCAACGACCGCATCCGCTTCGTGGACCAGGGCAAGGTCGACTACCTCTGCGAGGTCTCCGAGGAGCAGCTGAACCACGCGATCTTCGAGCAGGGGGGCAAGAAGATGAACGTGAAGAACCCGAAGATCGAGCTGCGCAACGGGTCGATCCGCTTCAGCGGCCGCGTGAAGCACGGGCTGGGGTCGACCAACGTGCGCGTGGACGGCTCGATGAAGGTCGTCGACGGCACGAAGATCTTCTTCCAGCCCAGCTCGATGAAGCTCTCGATCCTGCCGATGCCCGGCTTCGTCGCGCGCGAGATCTTCTCGCACCTGAACCCGATCGCGGACCTGTCGCGGCTGCAGATGAAGGCGGCGCCGGACCTGATCGTGTCGCGCACGGACCGGCTCTTCGTCCTGACGCACGGGATGGAGCCGCTGGTCCCGAAAGACAAGCCATGACCCAGGCGGCTGCTCCGGCCGTGCCCGGCCCGCGGTTCCTGATCGTCCACGGCCACTTCTACCAGCCGCCGCGCGAGAACCCGTGGACGGGGCGCATCGACCGCCAGGAGAGCGCGAGCCCGTACCACGACTGGAACGAGCGCATCACCGCGCAGTGCTACGGGCCGAACGCCACGAGCCGCATCCTGGGCGGCGGCGGCCACATCGACCGTCTCGTGAACAACTACGAGATGATGAGCTTCAACATCGGGCCGACCTTGTTCTCGTGGCTCGAGAGCGAGCGTCCCGAGGTCACGCGGCGCATCGTCGCGGCGGACGCGGCGAGCCGCGCGCGGCTGGACGGCTGCGGCAACGCGATGGCGCAGGCGCACGGGCACCTGATCATGCCGCTCGCGGACGAGCAGGATCGCGTCACGCAGCTGCGCTGGGGGAAGGCGGACTTCCAGTACCGCTTCGGCCGTGCGCCGGCGGGCATCTGGCTGCCGGAGACCGCGATCGACCGGCGCACGGCGGACGCGGTGATCGAGGCCGGCTTCCAGTTCGTGATCCTGTCGCCGTTCCAGGCCGATCGCGTGCGGCCGGTCGCGGGCGGCGAGTGGATCGACGTGTCGGCGAAGCTGCCCGACCCGACGATGCCGTACCTGCTGCGGCACTCGAAGCCGGAGGACCCGCGCACGACCGCGGTGTTCTTCTATCACGCCGACCTCTCGAAGCAGATCGCGTTCGAGGGGCTCTTGAAGAACGCCGATGCGTTCGCGCGGCGGGTCGAGCAGTCGTTCGGCGAGCTGTCGGTCCGCGCGAAGGTCGTCACGATCGCGACCGACGGCGAGAGCTACGGGCACCACGAGCCGTTCGGCGACATGTGCCTCGCGGCGCTGACGCGGCTGAAGCTGGGGCCCGCGGGCATCCAGGCGGTGAACCCGGAGTACGTGTTGAAGCACGTGCGCCCGACCTTCGAGGTGCAGCTGAAGCTGGGCGACCGCGGGCTGGGCACGGCGTGGAGCTGCGCGCACGGCGTGGGGCGCTGGATGCGGAACTGCGGGTGCCGCATCGGCGGGCCGGCGCACTGGAACCAGAAGTGGCGCGAGCCGCTGCGCGAGGGGCTCGACGTGCTGGGCGCGGAGCTCAAGCGCATCTACTACGCGTTCGCGTCGCGGTACTTCCGCGATCCGTGGGAGGCGCGCGACCACTACATCGAGGTGCTGCTGGACGGGCGCACGAAGGCGGCGCGGCAGCGGTTCCTGTCGGAGCACCTGAAGAAGGAAGCCAACGAGCACACCTGCGAGGAGCTGCTGCGGCTGCTCGAGAGCCAGGCCAACGCGATGGCGATGTTCACGAGCTGCGCGTGGTTCTTCGACGACGTGTCGGGGCTCGAGCCCGTGCAGAACTTGCGGTACGCGGCGCGCGCGATCCAGCTCGCGGGGCCGCACGCGCGCCACAACCTGCACGAGGAGCTGTGCGAGCACCTGCGGCGGGCGCGCTCGAACGTGACCGACCACAAGGACGCGGAGCACATCTATCGCAACTGGGTGCTGCCGGCGGTCATGGAGAACCCGCGGCTGGCGGCGCGCGCGGTGCTGGTGCGCGAGGCGCGGCAGCCGGAGCTCGCGTCGCGCACGGTGCGCGTGGACCTGCTGGACGCCCACGGCAAGCCGCAGCGCGAGCCGGGGGAGGGCGGCGTGGTCGACGTCACCGACCATGTCTCGGGCCGCGTCGAGCGCTTCGGTTACGAAGTCCGCGCAGAAGATCCGATCGGACGGCGCGTGCAGATCCACCTGGACGGCGCGAAGGGCAAGCCGCACGAGTACCTCTGGAGCCACTTCGACCGCGACGTGCAGGAAGCGCTCATCGGCTCCATGGTGCGGCCGCGCGCGCACAAGCTGGACCTCATGACGCACCGCGCGTTCCGCGAGCACGTGCCGGTGCTCCAGGCGCTGCGCGAGGCGCGGCTGCCGGTGCCGCCGGTGCTGATGGCGATCGCGCGCCGCGCGCTGGAGTCCCAGATCGAGGAAGCCGTCTACAAGATGGAGCTCTCGACCCGCACCCACCGCGAGCAGCTCTCGCGCATCCGCGAGGCCTACCTGACCTGGCGCGACCTGACGGGGGAGGGGAGGCTGCAGGGGCCCTCCCTGGTGCTGCCCCGCGAGCTGGCGCGGCTGCTCTCCCACATGCTGACCGGGACGCTCGAGCGCGTGAACGTGCACCTGTTGCGGTACGAGGAAGAAGAGGACGTGCTGGAAGCCGCGCTGGACGAGGCGTGGGCGATCCTGGACCTCAACGAGGACTTCGGGCTGCCGGTGGACCGCTTCGAGGCCGAGAACCGGATGTACCAGCTGATCACGGTGGAGCTCTCGATCTGGCTGGACGCGGTGGCGGCGCGGGGATCGATCCCCGAGGGCGCGCGGAAGCTCGCGCGCGAGCTGGTGGACCTGGCGGTGCGGTTCAACTTCTCGCTCGCGGCCGTCTCCGAGCAGCTCCAGCGCATCGGCGCCTAGGGAGCGATTCCCTTGATCGGGACAGGGAAATCCTGATAGGATGGGGCCGAGTCCGCATCCGCAGGAGGAGTCATGGCGAACGTCGTCCAGATCAACGAGAAGAACTTCTCGAGCGAGGTCCAGAGCGCATCCATCCCGGTGCTGCTCGATTTCGGGGCCGAGTGGTGCCAGCCGTGCAAGAAGCTGGCGCCCGTCATCGAGAGCCTGGCTCAGCGCTATGTCGGCAAGCTCAAGGTCGGATACGTGGACGTGGGCGTCGCACAGGAGCTGGCTGCGCAGTTCCGCGTCATGAACGTGCCGACGCTGCTTTTCTTCAAGAGCGGGAAGGTGGTCCGCCAGGTGGTCGGAGCCCGCTCCAGCGAGGACCTGGATGACATGATCCAGGAGGTTCTTTCCTGACCGTCGAGCCGGGTTCGCCGCGGCAGTTTTTTTCGGATTCTCCAAACTTCCCTCGGGGCGCCGCATAAATCGCTATGAAGCAACCTGCAACCGCTCCCGTGGATGACCTGGAGATCATCCGGCGAAGCCTCGAGGGCGAACAGGGTGCCTTCAATATGCTCGTCTCGAAGTACGAGCATATGGTGTTCAGTCTGGCGCTTCGGATCATGAAGAGCCGGGAGGATGCCGAGGACGTGACCCAGGAAGTCTTCCTGAACGCCTACAACCATCTGGCGGACTACCAGTCACGTTTCAAGTTCTCCACCTGGCTGCTGAAGATCACGAAGAACCAGGCGCTGTATCGGTTACGCGGTGCGAAGAACCGGCCGGTGCCGGCGGACGACCTGGACGTTCTGTCCAGTGGCGCCCCCGATGCCGTTCAGACCCAGGGTTCGAATCCCGAGGAGGCTGCGGAGCGCAACGAGTTCAAGGGTGTCGTTCTGGACATCCTGCAGACACTGCCGGACAAGTACCGGCTGACGTTGATGCTCAGGCACCTTTTCGAACGGTCCTACCAGGACATCTCGGACATCCTCGAGATGAACATCGGGACCGTGAAGACGAACATTCACCTGGGGCGGAAGCTGCTCAGGCAGAAGCTGGAAGCCCGGAAGATGATCTGAAGTACGAAAATGAGGACCCTTCGCGAGACGCTCGAATCAGCCACCACGACACAGGGATCCGGCACCCAAAGGGGTACCTGACATGCGATGCGAGGACATTCAGGAGCTACTGGACCGGTGCGAGCTGGGCGAGACCAGCAAGCCGGCCGAGGTCGACGGGCATCTGGCTTCGTGCGCGGACTGTAGCGAGTTCGCCGCGGACCTGGCCTTCGCGACCTCGACTTTCGCGACCGTGCCGATGGAGCGCTTCTCGGAAGAGAAGTCCCGTCAGCTGCGGGCGAAGATCAGCGCGCTCGAGGTCGAGCGAGCCGAGGAGACCGAAGAGGTGGGCTTCCTGGCCTCCATCTTCGAGTCGATGGCTCGACTCGTGGCCGGGCCGCGATTGGCGTACGGCCTGGGCGCCGCAGCCGTGATGATGGCGATCATCGCGAAGCTGGGCGGCGGACCGGAGTCCGTCGAGGTCGCCCAGAACCCGGTGGTACAGCCGGTTCCGGTGGTGGCTCCCGCGGCACCGCTCGTGGTGCCTCCGGCGAAGAAGCACGCCGTGGAGCTCGCGTCCGGTCAGGTGATGCTGTCGGGCATCCTGATGAACGGACACGGGCACGCCACAAAGCTGGAAGTGACCGAGGGCGCGCGGATTGCGACCGTGGGGAAGCAATCGGCGGTCATCGAGCTCGCGGACGGGACCAAGGTCGCGATGGGCGGCGGGACGTCGGTGGGTGTCGGCGAGCACAAGCTGTTCCTCGACGAAGGCCAGGTCGGCGTCCACGTCCGGAAGGGCGGCCAGGGCTTCCGGACCATCGCGGCGGGGTTGAGCACCTTCGTGATGGGAACCCGCTACGTCGCCGGCAACGGCAAGGTCGAGCTGGTCGAAGGCAAGGTCGAGGTCTCGAACCCGTTCGGCAAGGCGATCCTGGCCCCGGGCCAGAAGGCGTCGATGGCCGGCGACAAGGTCGAGGTCAAGCCGATCGCCCAGAACCGGATGCGCGGTCTGTACAGCTTCTTCGGGAACCTGGACGGCCGCGACGGCCTCGCCAAGGACCTGGGGATGACGGTCGCGCAGCTGGATGCCACCATCGAGCCGCCGCTGCCGGTCACCGCGCCCCCGACCACGCCGCCCGCAGCGGCCACGCCGACCGGCACGGGCCGCGTGACGCCGGGTGCGATGCAGCTGCCGCCGGAGCCCGAGCAGACCGACGCGCAGCCGGCCGACGACACCAAGGCCAAGTAGATCTGATCTCGCGAAGGACGGCCGTTCCCACGGGGGGACGGCCGTTTTTACGTTCCAGGAGAATCGTATGAGCCCCAACGATATGCACCACTCCCGGCACGCCTCCCCCGGGTCCGCGCCGGGGACGCTGGTGATCAACCGCGAGTCGCCGAAGCCCGAGGTCAAGGCGATCGACTACTGCGCGTCGCAGATCGCGGAGAAGACGCTCGAGTCGCCGCGCGACGTGATCCCGTACCTGACCGACGGCGTCGCATCGGTCACCTGGATCGACGTGCACGGGCTGGGCGACGAGCTGGTGGTGCGCGAGCTGGGCGAGATCTTCAGCCTGCACCCGCTGACCCTCGAGGACGTCGTGCACGTGGGGCAGCGCCCCAAGACCGAGGAGTTCGAGGGCTACCGCTTCATCGTCGCGCGGATGATCGAGATCGACAAGAACGACCTCGTCACCACCGAGCAGCTCTCGATCTTCCTGGGCAAGAGCTTCGTGGTGACGTTCCAGGAGTTCCCGGGCGACTGCTTCGACCCGGTGCGCGAGCGGCTGCGCGCGGGGCGCGGCATGCTGCGCAAGTCGGGCCCGGACTTCCTGATGTACGCGCTGCTCGACGCGGTGATCGACCACTACTTCCCCGTGATGGAGCGCTTCGGCGAGATGCTCGAGGAGCTCGAGGACGAGGTCGCGCTGCGGCCGCGCCCGGACCTCCTGGTGCGCATCCACAAGACCAAGCTCCAGCTGCTCACGATCCGGCGCGCGATCTGGCCGCTGCGCGACGTGGTGAACGCGCTGATGCGCGACGAGTCGGACCTGATCTCCAGCGAGACCCACGTGCACCTGCGCGACTGCTACGACCATACCGTGCAGGTCATGGACATGATCGAGACCTACCGCGAGCTCGCGTCGGGCCTGCTGGACATCTACATGTCGTCGATCGCGAACCGCACCAACGAAGTCATGCGGGTGCTCACGGTCGTGACCACCGTCTTCACGCCGCTGACGTTCATCGCCGGCGTCTACGGGATGAACTTCGACCCGGCCTCGAGCCCCTTCAACATGCCCGAGCTGCACTGGAAGTACGGCTACGTGACCGTGCTCGCACTGATGGGCGCGATCGGGGTCACGATGCTGGTCTACTTCTACCGGCGCGGTTGGCTGGGTCCCCCGTCCGACGACGGTGTACAGTGATGGAGATGGAGCTCGAGGACCTCGGATGGACGCCGTTCTTCGCGGAGCAGCTCGCTGAGCCCGACCTGGCGGGCTGCACGCCGGCCCGCGTCGTGGGCGAGCACTACAAGGAGTACCGCATCCACGACGCGGCGCAGCTGCGCTCGGCCCAGGTCGCCGGCCGCCTGCGCCACGAGGCCGCGGGCAAGGGCGACCTCCCGGCCGTGGGCGACTGGGTCGCGATCCGCACCAACCCGCAGGACGAGCGCGCCACCATCGTGCGGGTCCTTCGACGCCGCTCGAAGTTTTCGCGCGCGCTCGCGGGCATCGTGACCGGCGAGCAGGTCGTGGCCGCGAACATCGACACCGTCTTCGTCGTCTTCTCGCTGAACCGCGACCTGAACGTGCGCCGCCTCGAGCGCTACCTCGCGGTGACCAACCAGAGCGGCGCGCGGGCGGTCGTGGTGCTGACCAAGGCGGACCTCTGCGACGACCCCGACGCCGTGGCCAACCCTGTCCGCGCCGCGACCCCCGACGTCGCCGTGCTCGTGGTGAGCGCGCTGGACGGCCGCGGCATGGACGCGCTCGACGCGTACCTGGGCCGCGGCCAGACCGTCGCGGTCGCCGGCAGCTCCGGCGTCGGCAAGTCGACGCTGGTGAACTACCTGCACGGCGGCGAGGACGTGCGCGCCGTCCAGGAGATCCGCCAGGTCGACGACCGCGGCCGCCACACCACCACGTCGCGCGAGCTGATCCTCTTGCCGCGCGGCGGCCTCATCATCGACACGCCCGGCATGCGCGAGCTGGGCCTGTGGGAAGCGGGGGAGGGCCTGGCGGGCACGTTCGACGAGGTGGAAGCGCTCGCCTCCCAGTGCAAGTTCCGCGACTGCACCCACCGCAGCGAGCCGGGCTGCGCGGTGCAGTCCGCGCTGGCCGAGGGCCGCCTGGACGCCCAGCGCCTGGAGAGCTTCCACAAGCTCCAGGACGAGCTCGCCGCCCGCGCCCGCAAGCAAGAGGTCGCCGAGCGCCAGCGCGAGAAGGGCCGCGTGAAGACGATCCACCGGGCGATGCGGAAGCACCCTTCGAAGAAACGCTAATCAACGAACGACGACGACGCGCTCCGGGAGGGACTGGATGACGATCCCGCCGATCGCCAGCCCCAGCCACGCGAGCGGGACCAGGTCGGGGCGGTGTCCCATCTGCACGAGCACCGCCGGGTCCACCAGCCGCTCCGCCGTGGCCTGGCCCGTCAGCACGAGGTAGCCGGCGACCACGAACATCCCGCCCCATATCGAGGTGGCGAGGATGACGATGAGCCGCTCGACCAGCACCGCCGCGATGCCGCCGGTGAGCCCCAGCACGAGCATCGTGACGTGCATGTCCCAGCCGTATCGCGTGGCCAGCACCGCCCCCATGTGGGCGCCGAACGTCGAGCCCACCACGAAGAGGCCGTACAGGTAGGCGACGAACGCGAAGATCGCTCCGATCACGCCGCCCACGAGCGCGGCACCGCCGAGGTAGAGCACGTCCCCGTGCGCGTACGGCTTCGCGATCCCGACCGCGAGGAAGGCGCAGAGGACGAACCCGACCAGCGGGAGCAGCATGCGGAACAGCGCGCGCCCGCGGAAGCACAGCACGAGCCCGCCGAGCAGCAGCAGCGCACCCTGAATCAAAGCCGTTGAATCCGTCATGATGAGACAGGCCGCGGGAGGCGAGCACTCGAAGAATGCTCGAGGAGGCGCCATGAAGCTTCGACTCACTCCCGCGGCCCCAACTCGTTAGTATCCCGCATCCCCGCCCGTGTTCGGGAGATGACAGGAAAGCAGGAATTCAGGAAAGGAGCTTGGCCCGGTCCGCCGCTCCAGAAGCGCATTTCCGGCAGGTACATCCGCGGCGCTCGCCGATCGAAGAACACAAGATCGTCAGGAAGGGGGTTCTCATCATGCTACGCCTGCTGATCCTCGGAGCGTTGTTCCTCGCCCTGCTCGCGCCCACCGGTGCCGTCGCCAGGCCCGGCGGCGGCCACGGCGGTGGACACGCCTTCGCCGCCGCCTCGACCCATGGCAACGGCCATGCCTTCGGTCGCGCGTCCGCGTTCTCGACCGTCGGCGCGCCGGTGGACGCCTCCACGCGCTTCTCGTCCACCTTCCCGCGCGGCAACGCGTGGGGCCTGCGCCGCCGCCTGGGCCTCTCGAACGCCACGCACCACGGCCGCTTCCGCTCCGCCTCCGACGGCGACACCATCACCCGCGCGGGCCGCACCTGGCAATTCGACGCCTCTCAAAACGCGTGGCTGATCGTCCCCTGACCGGGACGATTCGACGTTTAGATAATTACCAAATCATCCGCGCTCAGAAGAGGGTGAGCTGCCCGCCCGGCCGGCGAAACGGCGACGGGCGCGGCGGCTCATCGCTCTCCCGGTCGCGGGCGTTCAGGCCCAGCTTCTTGCAGGTCTGGTCGAACAGCCACGCGGTGGCCGTCCAGCGCTCGCCCGTGCCCTGGTGGCGCTGGCCGAAGCGGCTGTCGTAGATCTTGCCCTCCCGCATCTCGCGGATGGCCGACTCCACCTTCGAGACGCGGTCCGGATACTCCTCGCGCAGCCGCTGGAAGAACACCGGGTTCACTTCCTTCGGCAACCGCAGCAGCACCCGGAACGCGCTGCGTGCCCCGCAATCGCGCGCCCGCTCCAGGATCTCCGGCACCTGGCTGTCGTTCACGCCCGGAATGATCGGCGCCAGCGCGAGCCCGACGGGAATGCCCGCCTCGCTCACCGCGCGCATCGCCTCGAAGCGCGTGCTGGGCCGCGGCGCATGCGGCTCCATCTTCCGCGCCATCGCGTCATCCGAGAACGCGATCGAGAAGCTCACGAACGCCGCCCCGTGCTCCGCCAGCCGCGCCAGCACGTCGACGTCCCGCCGCACCAGGGCCCCCTTCGTGATGAGGCTCACGGGGTTCCGGTACTCCGCGCAGATCTCCAGGCACCGCCGGGTCAGCTTGTACGCCGCCTCGAGCGGCTGATAGCAGTCGGTGTTGCCCGAGAACGCGATCCTCTCCCCCACCCACGACCGCTTCTCCAGATGAACGCGCAACCGCTCCGGCGCGTTGACCTTCACCACGATCTTGGTCTCGAAGTCGGTCCCGGCCCCGAAATCCCAGTACTGGTGCGACGGCCGCGCATAGCAGTACGCGCAGGCGTGGAAGCACCCCCGGTACGGATTCAGGCTCCAGCGGAATCCGACGTCGGGGCTGTCGTTCTCCGAGAGCACCGTCTTCGCCTTCTCCTCGAACACCTCCAGTTTCGCCATGGGCGGCGCATCGAGCCACTCGCTGCGCGTATGCTCCCACGGATTCGGCGGATTGTGGACCGGCCTGAGCCCCACGACGGCCCAGTGTACAACGAGTGTATGCCGTGTGTCAATCTTCTTCGGGCAGCACTTGATTGATGCGCCCCAGCGCACCCATCAGGAAGTTCACCTCGCGCCGCTGCAGCCCCGCGCGTCCCAGGATCCCCCGCAGCGTCACCATCCCCTGCTCCTGCCGCCCGCGCAGGAAGCGCACCTTCACCAGCAAATCGTTGAAGGTCTGGTACAGCAGCTCCAGGTCCGCCAGCGCCGCCGGCGGCGACACCGGCGACGCGGCCACCCGCCCCGCCGCCGCCAGCTCGTACACCGCCACCGCCACCGACGCGGCCAGGTTGAGCACCGGGTAATCGCTTGCCGCCGGGATGTGCACCAGCAGGTTGCACCGATCCAGATCGCGATTCGTCAAACCTCGATCTTCGGGCCCGAACACCAGCGCCACCCGCCCGTGCGCCGCGCTCGCCAGCAGCCCCGACGCGGTCTCGCGCGGCGTGCGCGGCACCGGCTCCTTCCGCACCCGCAGCCGCGCCGTGTACCCCGCCGCGACCACGCAGTCGTCGATCGCCTCCGCCAGCGTGTCCACGATGCGCGCGCGCGCGAGCACCTCGCCCCCACCGGCCGCGAACGCCTTCGCCATCGTGTGCTGCGTGATCGGCTCCGTGGCCGCCGGCGGCTCCGGATCTCCCGGCTTCCACCCGACGCTCGCGCGATACCTCCGCCGCACCGCCGGCTGCACCAGCACCAGCTCGCCGACCCCGAAGTTCGCCGCCACCCGCGCCGCCGACCCGACGTTCCCGGGCTCCCGCGGCCGCACCAGCACCACCCGCACGTTCGACAGGCTCACGCGCCGTTCCCCCGCGCCCCGTCCTCGCGCGCCTCGACCTTCAACGCCGGCACCGCCAGCGCGACGCCGCCCACCACCACCGCCACGACCGCAGCCACGATCCCGCCCACCGGCTTCTCGCGCTGCGCGTTCATCGCGATCTTCACGCCGCCGATGGCCACGAACGCCGCCACCACCAGCCCGATCGCCACGCGCACCTTCACCAGCATCTTCCGCGCGTGCGCCGCCGGGTCCTCCGGCCGCGGCCCCTCGCCGTGCGCCGCTTCCCAGCGCACGTACAGCAAGAAGATCCCCGCGAAGAACGCCAGCGCGCCGTACACGATCACGAACTGCGACGCGGGGATGTCGACGAAGTCAGCAAGCGGATTCATGTTCGCTGGAATATAAAAACCGGCAGAGGTTTTCACCACTGCCGGTTTCGTTCGAAGATGGGAGGAAGCGACCCCTGCCTAAGCGGGGCGGCGGGCCATCCCTAGGACCAGGATGTGTCCACGCACGCTTGCCTCAAGCGCGTTTTCCGTAGGACAGGTCCCCAGACGGGGCCCCACCCATCAGAGGCGCGCCACCTCCCAGTGACTCGGAATACTACTCACTGGATCACCTCCTTGTAACCGCTGCCGAAAGTCTTCCCCAGGCCGGACCGGATTTCAATGGCTGACCACAAAATAAATGGGGCATCATCCTTGTGAGGACGTCTCTCCTATGAAAGCACGACAGCTCCCCCTCATCTTCCGGCTCATCTATTTCATCTTCGTAGGAATTCCGCTCGGCCTCGCCACCGCGACCGCCGGCTGGATCCTCTGCGTCTCCGTGGTCTTCCTGCCGTTCGGCATCTGGCTCCTCCACCGCCTCCCCCTCGTCACCACGCTGACCATGCCCGACGAGGAGTACGTCCCCATCGAGCGCGTCGAGGACTTCCGCCGCGCGCCCTCCGCCAACAGCGTCTCGCTCTTGATCCGCATCCCGTGGTTCGTCTTCGTCGGCTGGTGGCTCTCCGCCATCTGGATCAAGATCTCGTTCCTGCTCGCCGCGACGATGATCCTCTCGCCGATCGGCTTCTGGATGATCAACCGCGTCCCGGCGGTGCTCACGCTCGAAGGCGTGTAGTACTATCGCGTCGTGACCCGCGGCGCGTTCTCGCTCATCGAAGTCCTCGTCGCGCTCGCGGTCGTCTCGGTGCTCGCGCTCCCGTTCGCCGAGATGATCCTGAGCTCCAAGCGCAAGGTCGAAGGCCTCCCCCGCCGCCTCTGCGCGCTGTATTACGCGCAGGACCTGATGGTCGAGCGGCTGGGCAAGACCGCCTACGCCAACGTGCGCGCGATCTCGAAGCGCAAGATGAGCGAGTTCGTCTGGAACCGCGACAACGTCTTCGACATGGCCGCGAGCGAGACCGGCGACCGCCGCAAGCGCATCCGCTCCGCGATCGACTTCCTCGCGCTCTTCGACGCCGAGGTCGCCGTCACCGAGGAGGTCCCCAACCGCCGCAAGCGCGTGAAGGTCGTCGTCAGCTGGTACGAGGCCGGCCACCCCGAGAGCGTCGACCTCGTCTCGGTGGTCCAGCAGTGAGCTCGCGCCGCGCCTTCACGCTCGTCGAGGGGCTCGTCGCGCTCTCCGTGATGGCGGTCGTGCTCGTCGTCGCTTTCGTCACGTTTCACTTCGGCAAGAAGGATCGCGCGACCTGGGAGACCAAGCTCGACGACGTCTACATGGTCCTCGGCGGCATGGAGCGCATGCGCCGCGAGATCGAGGTCGCCCGCGTCGTCGCCGCCCCCGCGCTCTCCAACGCGACCGCCGCGCAGCGCGAGTTCCTCATCACCGTGGATGCGGCCGGCCAGGTCGTGGTCTACAGTGTGAAGGCCGGAGCGCTGATCGCGGAGACGTTCGGCCCGCGCCCGGTCGAGCCGCGGACGCTGATCCCCCGCATCGACCGCATCGTGTTCAGCTTCCGGTCGGACAACGAGGCCGTCCGCTTCCAGCTGTTCCTCGGCGGGCTGACGCTGATCTGCACCGCCCAGCCGGCGAACGACCTGAAGCCGGTCAGCATGCAGTTCGGGGACACGTATGGCCTCTAGTCCCCGGCGGCGCGAGGGCTCGTTCTACGCGATGATCGTCGTGGGGGCGATCGTGCTCATCGGACTGATCGCGGGGCTGCAGCTGCAGATGGACCAGCAGATGGCGCGCGTGCGGCGGATGAAGGGCTCCGCGGAAGCGGCGTTGATCGCGCGCGAGGGCGTCGACGCGGCCGGCCGCATGCTCGCCGCGACGGGCAGCCTCCCCCCGCGCTCCGCGGAGAGCCTCGAGGGCGGCGAGGTCGTCACCGTCGTCGAGGGCCCGCGCCCCGCCGGCTCGCGCAAGTACGTCGTGTTCGCGCGCGCCCGCTTCGCCGCCGCCGCCGTCACCGCGGTCGCCGACGTGCGCTTCGCGAGCCCCGCCGCGCAGGTCTGCAACCTCGAGATGCTCTACCAGGACGTCGACGTCGACTCCGCGGCCGCGCGCGCGAAGCTGATCGACCAGCGCCGCGACGCCCGCCGCGCGCTCAAGGACACGCTGCAGTCGTACCGGGGGGAAGGGGGAGGGCTGTCGCCGCGGCTCGCGAGCTTCCTCGCCTCCGCCGCCGGCGGCACCATCCCGCGCGCCGACCAGGCCCGCGTCGCGAGCGCGCTCCCGTCGCCGCTCACCACCGAGGTGCCGTGAGCAGCACCGAACAGCCGCCGCAGCTCGGCCCGCGCCTCGCCGCGCGCTACGAGGTCCAGGAGACGCTGGGGGAGGGCGCGATGGGCGTCGTCTACCGCGCCCTGCAGCTCTCGCTCGAGCGCGAGGTGGCGCTCAAGGTCATCCGCCGCGAGATGTTTTCAGGAGAGGCGAAAGATCGCTTCCTGCAGGAGGCGAGGCTGGTCGCGCGCATCAACCACCCGAACGTGGTCCAGGTGCACGAGGCCGGCGAGGAGGACGGCGTCCCGTTCATCGCGTTCGAGCTGGTCAAGGGCTCGTCGCTGCGCCATCAGCTCGAGCAGGGGAAGATCGACCCGTACGTCGCCGTACAATACGTGAAGCAGATCGCGGCCGGCCTCGCCGCGGCGCACGAGCAGGGCATCGTTCATCGCGACGTGAAACCTGAAAATATCCTGCTGACCAAGGCCGGCGACGCGAAGCTCTCCGACTTCGGGATCTCGCGCCCCGCAAAGGAGGACCGGCCCTCGCTCACCGCGACCGGCACCATCCTCGGCTCGCCGCTCTACATGTCGCCCGAGCAGGCCGCGAACCACGTGCTGACCGGGCTCACCGACCAGTACTCGCTGGGGGTCGTGCTCTTCGAGATGCTCACCGGCGCGCCGCCGTTCAAGGGCTCGACGGGCGAGATCCTGGCGCAGCACCTGCGCGATCCCATCGAGCTGCCGGTCGGCGTGCGCGCCACCGTGCACGCGAACATCGTCGAGGTCCTCGAGACGATGGTGCAGAAGGACCCGGCGCGCCGCTACCCGACCGCGCACGACGTCGTCGCGGCGCTGGACCGCGCGCTGCTGCACTGGAAGGGCCGGCGCCTCACGACGATCCCGACGCCGCGCCCCGGGAAGCTCGCCATGCCGCGCGCGCTCGCGCAGCCCGGCGTCGGTCCGGAGCTCGGCGCGGCGGTCCCGCCCGAAGCGCCCGCCGCCCCCGCAGGCGCCTCGATCGCCCCGCCCGGCGGCGCGTCCACCGGCGGCCGCCGCTCCGGCGCGCGCAGCCCGTCGCGCGTGCGCGGCAGCGGCGCGATCGTGGGCCCGCGCACCGCCGTCGACTCCTACGCGCCGCGGCCCTCGAAGGCGCCCGACGTCGCGTTCGAGAACGAGCCGCTGCCGATGCCGCTGCGGGTCGTGCTGGTCGGCCTGATCCTGCTCTCGGTGACGGTCATCTCGTACTGGGTGGGCAGAAACGGTCGCCCGCCCGCGCCCGCGCACGCGACCTCCGGCGGCCACCCGCCGCGCCGCGACGACGCCGTGCACAGCCCGAACTGGCCCGACGGCACCATCGTCGGCCACGTCGGCACCCGCATCTATCACGTGGTGGGGGAGGACCAGTCGATGCTGCCCTCGCGCGAGAACGCACGCACCTTCCCGTCGGCGGAAGAGGCCGAGCGGGCCGGCTACCGGCGCGCGCGGCGCTAGCGTTTCATACTTTCACGAAACGCGAGCTATGGCAGCTGCTCGGCGAACAGGCGCAGCACGTTGCCACCCATGATCTTCGCGACGTCGTCCTCCGCGAAGCCGCTCGCGAGCAGCGCTTCCGTGAGGTGCACCAGCCCCGTCACGTCCGTGTCGGTCTGCACCGCGCCGTCGAAATCCGAGCCCAGCGCCACGTGGTCCACGCCGATCCGGTCCACCGCGTGCCGGATGGCCTTCGCGACCGCGGCGTAGTCCGTCGAGCACACCGCCGTCTGGAAGAACGCGATGCCCACCACGCCGCCCGTCTTCGCGACGCCCGCGAGCTCCTCGTCCGACAGGTTGCGTGGGTTGTCGCAGGTGCCCTTCACGCCCGTGTGCGACACGATCACCGGCCGCGTCGCCATCGCGAGCACGTCCTTGATCGTGGCCGGCGACGCGTGCGCGAGGTCCACGATCATGCGCCGCTTCTCGAGCTGCCGGACCAGCTCCTTCCCCGCCTCCGTGAGCCCGCCCTTCGTCACGCCCGACGAGGACCCGCCCAGGAAGTTGTCGAAGAAGTGGGTCGGCGCCACCACGCGCACGCCGGCCTGGTAGAGGTCCTCGACCGCGTTCACGTCGCCGTCGAGGCAGTGCGCGCCCTCGACCCCCAGGAACCCCGCGGTGATGGCCGGCTCCTTGGCACGCCGCTCCCGGTACGCCGCCAGCTCCGCGCGGCTCGTGACCACCGTGAGCTTGCCGCCCGAGCGCGCCGCCGTGTCGCGCAGCCGCCCCGCCATGTGCAGCGCGCGCGCCTTGCGGCTGGTCCACGTCGCCGCCGGCCACCGCTCGAAGAACGACAGCAGCGTGATGTTGTCCGTCGAGTCGTCGTTCGTGTAGATGTTCAGCCCGCGCGGCGTGTGGGTGACCAGGAAGAAGCCCTGCAGCGTGACGTTCGCCTCGATCAGCCGGGGCACGTCGATATGGCCCCGCGTCCCGCGCTCGAGCAGCTCCCTCCCCCACAGCAGCGAGTCCGCGTGCAGGTCGACGATCCCGAGCTTCGCGTGCAGCTTCGCGGCGCGCTCGGGGGCGGGGCCGGGGGAGGTCCTGACCACCCGGTTCATCACGCGCTCGGCGAGCTGCGGCCCGGCCAGGAACCCGACCGCCAGGCCGAGAATTGTGATCCCGATCACGAGCTTGAAGAATCGTTTCACGCGTTGATCCCGTTCATCTGCGGAAGAGATAGACCGCCCAGCCGAGGCACTCGCGGCCCCAGCGCAGATACGCGGAGCGCTCGGCGTTCACGCGCGACAGCACCTCGACCACGTCCGCGTCGTCCGGGTGCGCCGCCGCCCACGCCTGCGCGGCGCGCCACTGCAGCCCCTCGTAGCGGTCCCAGTCTTCCCCCGCGCTGACCGCCGCGTAGACCGGCACCAGCCCCTCCGCCTCGCCCGCGAACACGTTGTTGGCGTGCGACTCGTACAGGTCGCGCGGCATCTCCATCGCGGCGAGGTACTCCTCGGGCGGCTCCTTGACCCAGAACGGCTGGCCCACCATCACCTGGCCGCCCGGCCGCACGAACCGCGCGAGCGCCGCCAGCGTCCCGCGATGTCCCTGGAACATCCAGCTCGCGCCCAGGCACATCGCGAGGTCGAACGACCCGGGCGGCGCGAAGTACTCCCCGCCGTCCTGGTGGAAATAGACCAGCTGTCCCTCGTGCGGGCGGCGCGCGCTCTCTTCGCGGGCGCGCTTGATCGCGTACGGCGACTTCTCGATGCCCACGCCGACGATTCCGTAACGTTCCGCCAGCCGTATCAGGAGCTCCGCGCGGCCGCACCCGAGGTCCAGCACCTGCGCGCGCGGCGCGAGGTCCAGGAGCCCGATGATCTCCTCGAAGCGCGCCGCCGAGAACGGGTTCGCGTACACGTGGTCGGCGTGCGTGATGTCGTAGAACTTCCAGGGGTCCAAGGTGATCCGATCATAGCACGTTTCGACTGTTCTACCCTTCCAGAAAACGAATGTTCTCGCTTCGTCGATCTTCGCTCTTGACGCGCGTTCAATATTGCGATAGATTCCGAACTATGAAATCCGCCAAGACCAAGAAAGCTGCTGCCTCCTCGAAGGGGAAGCCCCTCCAGGCCAACGACTCCCACGTGGAGGCGTTCAAGGCCCTGGCCCACCGGACGCGCCTCAAGATTTTCTTTTTCCTGGTGAAGAGCAACGCCGAGGTTTCGGCGGGCGACATCCAGAAGGCGATGAAGGTGAAGGGCCCGACCCTCTCTCACCACCTGTACCTGCTGCGCCGCGCGGGCCTCATCAAGAGCCGCAAGGAAGAGCGCTACATCTACTATCAAGTGCAGGAAGGCATGGCCGAAGAGCTGGTCAAGCTCCTCACGGCCTGCGTCTGATTCGTACTTCCCAAGGTTCATCAGGGGACGCTATAATCGACCCGCTCGCTTCGTGCGGGTTCGAGGAGGCGTCCCCATGCGTTTTTCCGGCCTGAGTCTCGCCGGCGCCGTGCTGGCTCTCGCGCTTTGCGCATCCCCCGTCCCGGCGGATTCGCCCGACGGCATCCCGCACGGCTTCCGCCTCGACACGCCGGCCACGCTCGCCGGTCTCGCCGCCGGTCTCATGGGCCAGGCCGAGCGCCATCTCAAGGAGGCCGCGGGCGACGCCGAGGGCGGCTACTGGTACCACGTCGCGATGAAGCTGGGCCGCGACCCCCGCCTGCGCCACAAGATCGCGCACGCCATCAACGCCCGCTCCGGATACCTCGACCGGAAGATCAACGCCATCCTGCTCAAGAAGGAGTGGGAGCACGGCGACCTCCCCCGCCTGGACAACGTCGCGGCGAACCTCGTGCGCGGCGGAGAGCCCACCGAGAAGGGCTTCGCGCAGCTCAAGGCGATGGGCATCACCACCGTGGTGAACCTGCGCCTCGAGGACAACGACGAGGAGCCGCTCGTGCGCAAGAACGGCATGACGCCGGTCTGGCTGCCGATGCCGGACACCTCGACGCCCACCGACGAGCAGGTGAAGAAGTTCCACGAGCTGCTCTCGACGCCGGGCCAGAAGGTCTACGTGCACTGCTCGGCGGGCATCTTCCGCACCGGCACGATGGTGGCCAGCTGGCGCATCAAGAGCGGGATGTCGTTCGACGCCGCGTTCGCCGAGATGAAGGCCCACGGCTTCGACCCCGAGTGGCTCGACGCGCCCCTCGAGGTCGACTGGCTCAAGGGCTTCGCGCTGGCGCAGGGCGCGGGCCACGCGAAGGCGAAGCGCCGCTAGCGCAGCAGCGCGATCACGAGCGCGATCAGCAAGAACGTCGGGCCACAAACGATCAGCGCGAGCAGCGTGATCGCGAGCCGGTGGTGCTCGTCCACGAACGTCGCGAGCCGCCCCAGCGCGCGCTTCACCGCGGTGTGCACGCACACGACGTCGGCGCGCCCCTCGAGATACGCCTGGATCTTCTCGTGCAGGTCGCGCGCCGAGGCGAAACGCTGCTCCTTCTCGCGCGCCATCGCCCGCTGGATGATCAGGCTGATCTCGCGCGGCACCCGCGGCTGACCTGCGACCACGAGCTCCTCCGGCGCCACCGGGTCGCGCGCGATCACCGACGCGAGCACCTCGATCGTCGAGGTCCCGGCGTGCGGCGGCTGCAGCGTGAAGAGCTCGTACATGAGCGCGCCCAGCGCATACACGTCGCTGCGCTCGTCCATCGCGGACGTGTCCCCGCCGGCCTGCTCGGGCGGCATGTACGCGGGCGTCCCCAGCACCGTGCCGCGCCCCGTGACGCGCCGCCCGGACCGCGAGATGGGGGAGGTGACCGCTTCGGGGCCCAGCTGCTTGGCCAGCCCCCAGTCCATCACGACGACCTCCCCGAACTCGCCCACCATCACGTTCGCCGGCTTGATGTCGCGGTGGAGGATCGACTGCGCGTGCGCGTAGCTGAGCGCGTCGCAGACCGCCTGCACGATCTGCAGCCGCCGCACGAAGTGCAGCCGCTCGTGCGCGCGCGCGTCGCCCTGCCGCAGCTCGTCGATGAGCTCGCGGATGGTCTTCCCGCGCACCAGCCGCATCGTGAAGTACGGCACCCCCGCCGGGTTGTAGCCGACCTCGTGGATGGGCACGATGTTCGGGTGCTCCAGCCGCGCGGTCGCACGCGCCTCGTCGAAGAACCGCGACACCGCCTCGCTGTCACGCGCCCTCTGCGCGCGTAGCATCTTCATCGCGACGTCGCGGTCCAGCTCGCCGTCGTGCGCGCACACCACCTCCCCCATGCCGCCCTGGCCCACCTCGCCGACGACGTGATAGCGCTGCCGGCCCGGCTGCGAGACGACCGGATTCGGCCGGGGGAGGGGGTCGTCCGCGGCGTCCGGGGCCATCGTCGCGTCGGGCTGCTCATCCATCGCGGAAGAGCTTACACCAGGCGCTCTTCGTCATGCCGGCCGCAACGTCCGCCCCTGCGCTGCATCCGTTCCGGGTGTATGCTGCGAAACGTGGACGATGCGACAGGGTGCGTGTCCTGCCCGGTGTGCCGCGGGGACGCGAGCGAGCTGATGGCGGTGTGCGCGAGCTGCGACACGCCGCACCACCCCGAGTGCTGGAGCTTCACGGGCGGCTGCGCGGTGTTCGCGTGCGGCGGCGCCGAGGCCACGCACGAGCCCCTGGCGCTGCTCGCAGACCGGCTCGCGAGCGCCGAGCCGCTGATCCTGGACGACGCCACGCCGGAGCCCGCTGCGGGCGCGCCGGGCCTGCGCATCGCGCGGATCCCGCGCCCCGAGCGGCGGCGCGAGTCGAGCGCGGTCGTCGCGGTGAGCTGGGTCTACCTGGGGCTGTCGCTGGGGCTGGCGGCGCCGGCGTGCGGATGGCTGATGGGCGGCTTCGCGTCGGGCGAGCTCGATCGGGTCATGAAGGGCCTTCTCGCGGCGGGGCTCACGTTCGCGCTGAAGTCGCTGGGCGATCAGATCGCGGTCGGCGACCCGCGCGGGCGGCGCGTGCACCTCGCGGTGTGCCTGGCGGCCGCGCTGCTGAGCGTCTCGCCGCTCGCCACCTGGGCGATCATCTGTCTTGCGGCGCCGTTCTGGACTCGCCGCGGGCGGCTTCACTTCGGCCCTTGCTCCGGCTAGCGCTCCGGTCGGCCTTCTCGGGCGGTCCGGACAGCACCCGCGTCTGGCGCTCCAGGTGCAGCGCGACCGACTTCACCGCGGGACCGCCGGGGCCCAGCGCTTCGGTCGCCAGCGCGCCGGTGAGCGCCGCGTCGAGCTTCACGTCCTGCTCGAGGAGCCCGTGGCCGTCGAGCGCGATCACCCGGCGACCTCCCCCGCGGATCTTCGACTCGACGAACGACAGGTGCACGCGGGCCTTGCGCGCCCACGCGGCGAACGCGGAGGTCGGGCCGGTCGTGGGCGAGACTCCGGTGTTCACCTCGGGCAGGCTGAGCGAGAACAGGTCCACGTCGACGGCGAGGCCGGGGCGCCCGTTCACGGACACCGGGCCCACCACGCGCACCTCGGAGAAGCACGGCAGCGGGCGCTTGGGCAGGAACGGCAGCCGCACGGTCTCGGCGAAGTAGAGCACGTCGCCGGGCACCAGCTTGCGGCCGAAGTAGCGCACGGCGTCGGCTTCCCACGCGGCCGCGAGGTCGTCCTCGGCGGGGGAGGCGGCTGCGAGAGGGGCCGTGGGGGCGCGCTCGGAGAGGGGATCTCCGTCCGGGCGGCGCGCCACGGCCTGGCGGGTCTCGTCGAGGCCGACGGGGCCGGTCACCTCCCCCTTCGGAGAGAGGCGGAGGCCCACCGGATGGCCGATCAGCGCGGCGTCCGCGGGGCGCGGGTCGGGCGAGCCGTTGCGCGTCGCCTCGATCGAGCGCAGCGTCGAGGTGCGCAGGTAGGCCTTCTTGGTGCGCGCCACCTCTTCGCGCGCGAGCATCACGCGGCGCGACGTCATCGTGGTCACGCGGCTGCGACCCGCGGAGGCCAGCTCGATGGAGAGCCGGGTGGCCAGCACCGTGCGCGCGGTCCACGCGTCGAGCGCCGGCTCGAAGGCGACCCGCACGGGCGGCGTGGTCTCGCGGGACGCGCCGTGGGAGCGGGTCTTCTCCGCGGTCTCGGCGGCGAGCTTCTTCTTCGGCGCGATCGCGAAGGGCGCCGGCGCGGTGCGCGGGGCGGCCAGCGCGGCGGCCGCGGTGAACGCGAGGATGAGGCTCATGCTGCGGTGTGTCATGGCGGGTGGGACTCGTACTCTAATGGGTCGCGCGCATGGGGTCAAGCGATGGCCGGAAGCGCGCGCCGGGAGCGGGTTTGCGAAAGTCGGTCCGCGAAGATAGGCTTGTGGAGCCACCTTTGGCGGTCTGAACCGACAAAAGCATTGTGTTCCGGGCCTCATTCCATTACTGTGGGGCCATCCGGGCCGATCGGAAGGCCGTTTGCGAGGTGCTCCCATGTGTGGAATCGTCGGGTACAACGGCAAGGTGAGCGCGACCGAGGTCATCTTCGATGGTCTCATGCGGCTGGAGTATCGCGGGTACGATTCCGCGGGCGTCGCGGTCAACGACGGGGACAAGCTCGCGGTCGCGAAGAACGCGGGCCGCGTCCGCGACCTGCGCACCTCGATCGCGGGGAAGCTGCCCGGATCGTCGCTGGGCATCGGGCACACGCGCTGGGCGACGCACGGGAAGCCGTCGGACGCGAATGCGCACCCGCACGTCAGTTGCGACGGTAAGATCGCCGTCGTGCACAACGGGATCATCGAGAACTACCTCGCGCTGCGCGAGGAGCTCACCGCCCGCGGGCACACGCTCGTCAGCGAGACCGACACCGAGGTCATCGCGCACCTCATCGAGGAGAACTTCAAGGGCGACCTGGTGGGCGCGGTGCGCGCCGCGGTCGCGCGGCTGGACGGCGCGTACGCGCTGGGCGTGATCGCCACGCAGGAGCCCAGCCTCATCGTCGGCGTGCGGCAGTCCAGCCCGCTCATCGTGGGGATCGGCGACGGCGAGACGTTCCTCGCGTCGGACCCGATCGCGATCTCGAGCTACACCCGGCGCGTGGCCTACCTGGACGACGGGGACGTCGCGGTGCTCTCGCGCGAGGGCGTGAAATATTTCGACGCTTCGGGAAAGGTCGTCGACCGCGCGGTGCACGTGGTCGACTGGAACCCGGTGTCGGCGGAGCGCGGCGGCTACGAGCACTTCATGCTCAAGGAGATCCACGAGCAGCCGGAGGTCATCCGCAACACGATCGGCGGGCGCATCGACGACGCGGGCGGCGCGATCCGCCTGCCCGAGCTGGGGCTGTCGCCGGAACAGGTGAAGGACCTGCGGCGCATCTACTTCATCGCGTGCGGGACGGCGTACTACGCGGGCCTGGTGGGCAAGTACCTGGTCGAGGCCTTCGCGAAGATCCCCGTGGAAGTGCACCTGGCCAGCGAGTTCCGCTACGCGGATCCGGTGATCGACAAGCACACGCTCGCGATCGGGATCTCGCAGTCCGGCGAGACCGCGGACACGCTCGCGGCGATGCGGCGCGCGAAGGAAGAGGGCGCGCACACCGCGGCGATCGTGAACGTGAAGGGCTCGACGCTGACGCGCGAGGTGGGCTCGACGATCTACATGCACGCGGGCCCGGAGGTCGGCGTCGCGAGCACGAAGGTCTACGCGGCGATGCTCGCGGCGCTCGAGCTGGTGGCGCTGCACCTGGGGCGCGTGCGCGGCGCGCAGAGCGCCGATCAGGTGCGCGCGGTGATCAAGGAGCTGCGCCACGTGCCGCAGCTGATCCAGGGGTTCCTGAACAAGGCCAAGCAGATCGTGCGGCCGATCGCGAAGAAGTACCAGAACGCGCGGGACTTCCTGTTCCTGGGCCGGTACTGCAACTACCCGACGGCGCTCGAGGGCGCGCTGAAGCTCAAGGAGATCAGCTACATCCACGCCGAAGGCTACGCGGCCGGCGAGCTGAAGCACGGCCCGATCGCGCTGGTGGACGAGAAGGTGCCGATCGTGGCGATCGCGACCGCCGGGCGCACCTACGAGAAGATCGTCTCGAACATCAAGGAAGTGAAGGCGCGCGACGGCGCGGTGATCGCGCTGGCCACCGAGGGCGACGCGAACATTTCGAAGATCGTCGACGAAGTGATCTTCCTGCCGTCCGTCTCGGAACTGGTGTCTCCGCTGGTGAACGTGGTGCCGCTGCAGCTCCTGGCGTATTACATCGCGGATCTGCGCGGCGCGGACGTGGACCAGCCACGCAATCTGGCGAAGTCCGTGACCGTCGAATGAAGCAACGCTCGCCTGGGACCAGCTGTGGTTGAGGGGGGCTCGAAATGGGAGGAGAACCGGATGAGTAGAGAATCCGCCGCGAACGCCCGCTACCGTGCGATCAGCGAGGCTTCGAGCCGATGCGTACGGACGGTCGAGCCGCCGAAGGACGCCGCCGGCAAGCCGATGCCCGTCTCGGAGTTCTTCGGGTGCAACACGTTCAACACCGAGGCGATGGAGAAGCACCTCCCGGCCGACGTGTTCCGCAAGCTCCAGGAGACCATCAAGAACGGCAGCCGCCTCGACATGGACATCGCCGGCGCCGTCGCGCACGGGATGAAGGAATGGGCGGTGTCGCGCGGCGCGACCCACTTCTGCCACTGGTTCCAGCCCCAGACCGGGCTCACCGCCGAGAAGCACGACGCGTTCCTCGCGTTCGACGAGCGCGGGCGGCCGATCGAGAAGTTCTCCGGCTCGCTGTTGATCCAGTCGGAGCCGGACGCGTCGAGCTTCCCGTCGGGCGGCCTGCGCTCCACGTTCGAGGCGCGCGGCTACACCGCGTGGGATGCGTCCAGCCCCGCGTTCATCATGGAAGGCCCGAACGGGAACATCCTCTGCATCCCGTCGGCGTTCGTGGGTTATCACGGCGAGGCGCTGGACCAGAAGGCGCCGTTGCTGCGCTCGATGGAGGCGCTGTCGAAGAAGGCGACCGAGATCCTGCGCCTGTTCGGCAACAAGACGGCGACGCGCGTGGTCGCGACGGCCGGCCCCGAGCAGGAGTACTTCCTGATCGACCAGGCGTTCTACAACCTGCGCCCGGACCTCGTGAGCGCGGGCCGCACGCTGCTGGGCTCGAAGCCGCCGAAGGGCCAGGAGCTCGAGGACCACTACTTCGGCTCGATCAAGCCGCGCATCCAGGCGTTCATGCAGGAAGCCGAGTACGAGCTGTACAAGCTGGGCTTCCCCGCGAAGACCCGCCACAACGAGGTCGCGCCCAGCCAGTACGAGATCGCGCCGATCTTCGAGGAAGCGAACGTCGCGAGCGATCACAACCAGCTGTTGATGGAGATCCTGCGGGTCGTCGCGCGCCGCCACGGCTTCGTGCTGCTGTTGCACGAGAAGCCGTTCGCGGGCATCAACGGCTCGGGCAAGCACGTGAATTGGTCGATGGCCGACTCCGACGGCAACAACCTGCTGGAGCCGGGCACCACGCCGCACCAGAACCTGCAGTTCCTGGTGTTCCTGATGGCGACGCTGAAGGCCGTGCACAAGCGCTCCGGCCTGCTGCGCTCCACGGTGGCCAGCTCCGGCAACGATCATCGTTTGGGGGCCAACGAAGCGCCGCCGGCGATCATCTCCGCGTTCCTCGGCGAGCAGCTCAACCGCATCCTCGACCAGATCGAGAAGGGCGCGAAGGGCGACGAGTCGACCGAGAAGCGCATCCTGTCGCTGGGCATCAGCGCGCTGCCGGCCGTGAACCGCGACTACACCGACCGCAACCGCACCTCCCCCTTCGCCTTCACCGGCAACAAGTTCGAGTTCCGCGCGGTGGGGTCGGCTTTCGCGATCTCGACGCCGCTCGCGGTGCTGAACAGCGCGGTGGCCGAGTCGATGGACGAGGTCGGCGCGAAGCTCAAGGAGAAGCTCAAGGACGGGGCGCCGCTGGAGCGCGCGGTGATGGAGGTCGTGAAGGCCGCGATCACCGAGACCAAGGCGATCCGCTTCGAGGGCAACAACTACGCGGGTGAGTGGGTGACCGAGGCCGAGAAGCGCGGTCTGCCGAACCTCCGCACGACGCCGGAAGCGCTGGAGTACATGGGCCGCGCCGACGAGAAGAAGTTCCTCGAGAAGGCCGGGGTGCTCTCGCCCGCGGAGTCCGAGTCGCGCTACCACGTGAAGCTCGAGCGCTACATCAAGGACCTCGAGATCGAGGCCCAGGCGCTGGAGGACATCGTGGAGACGATGGTGCTGCCGGCGGCGTACCGCTACCAGGCGGAGCTGGGCAACACGCTGGGTGCGCTCGAGAAGGTCGGTCCCAAGGCCGGCGCGCGCGCGCACAAGACGGCCGAGAAGGTCGCAAGCCTGACCGGCAAGCTGGCGGATTCCACCGAAGCGATGATCGCGGCGCTGCACAAGGCGGCCGGCATCGCGGACCTGAACAAGAAGGCGAAGAGCTTCGCGGAGACCGTGGTGCCGGCGATGGCCGCGGTGCGCGAGGCGGCGGACTCGCTCGAGGACACCGTCCCCGACGACCTCTGGCCGCTGCCGAAGTACCGCGAGATGCTGTTCATCGCTTAACTTCGACGTAAAGTAAGGGGCGGGCCTGGCCGAGTGCCGGGCCCGTCGTATTTCATGGACGATCGAAACGAGCGCGTGGTGCTGGTCGACGCCGCGGGCCGCGACGCGGGCACGGCGGACAAGCTCGACGCGCACCGCACTGGCGTGCTCCACCGCGCGTTCTCGATCTTCGTCTTCAACGCGGCGGGGGAGGTGCTGCTGCAGCGGCGCGCCGCTGGCAAGTACCACTCGCCGGCTTTCCAGCACAGTGGGATCCGAAGCTTGGAATTCACGTGACTTGAAGT
>JADMIO010789764.1_pt1 | contig 32041 bp, 25 predicted proteins | sample 8958161 | NCBI WGS metagenome assembly JADMIO01 (sample SAMN16585339, study PRJNA669376) | soil metagenome | isolation source: Crop rotation soil | place: USA: Cullars Rotation, Alabama | collected 2011
CGCGACAACTTGTCCACGTGGAATTCTAAGCTTAGGATCCCAATGTGCTGGAAAGCCATCCGCCCACCGTGAGCTACCCGGGGTTCCAGGCCGAGGGCTGGGCGCTCGACGAGCGCGCTCCGATCGTCGCACTGGTCGACCGGGTCCATGCCTCGATCGCCGGCGCTCCGCCGCGCCATGCCCCGTTCCCCGGCACGGCTGATGGGCGCCACTTCGGCGACCAGGGCGTCCCGGTCGTCTACTACGGTCCGGCCGGCGGCGGCCAGCACGCGCCGGACGAATGGGTCGACCTCGAGAGCGTCAGACTGGTCGCGCGCGTCGTCGCGCGGACCATCGTCGAGTGGTGCGGATAGGGCGGGGAGGGGGCGTGCCGGACGTCGGGATCGCGGTCGTCGGATCGGGCGACATGGGCGGCGTGTACGCCGAGGCTGCATCGCGCCGCGTCGATGGCGCGCGCCTGGTGGCCATCTCGGGCGGACGACGTGCGCCGGCACTGGCGATCGACTACGGCGTCTCGCACGTCGCCGACTACGACGATCTGCTGGCCCGCAGCGACGTGGACGCGGTCCTGCTCGCGGTGCCGCACGCGCTGCACCTGCCGATGACGCTTGCGGCGGCGCGGGCCGGCAAGCACATCCTGGTCGAGAAGCCGATGGCGCTCGACACCGCGGAGTGCGACTCGATGCTCGATGCCGCGGCCGATGCCGGGGTCGACCTCAGCGTGATCCTGACGATGCGCTTCGACACCAACATGCAGGCGGGAATCCAGCTCCTGCGCGACGGCGCGATCGGCGACGTCCGGATGCTGCGCGTCTCGGGGCTCACGCCGGGCTACGACATGGGCCACAAGGACTGGATCGGCGATCCCCGCAACGGGGGCGCGCTGCTCGACTGGGGATCGCACGCGTTCGACATCCTGCGCTGGGTCGCGGGCTCCGATCCGACGCAGCTCACCGCGGTCGTCACCGAGTTCGGCGATGCCCCGGTCATCGACTCGTCGGCGATGGCGCTGATCCATTACGGCAGCGGTGCGATGGCGTCGCTGTGGATGAGCTACGAGCTGCCCAAGCCGGGCCTGGATACGCCATTCCGGCTCTGGATCGTGGGCTCGAAGGGCATCCTCGACCTGCAACGGTTCGGGAAGTCCTACCTCGGCCGCGGCGACGGCTGGGAGGTCATCAGCGACGACGGGCTGCCCGACTGGGAGATCGAGCGCCGCAACGACCCGGTGCGCATCCAGGCGCCTGCGCGCCAGATCCAGGATTGGGTCGACGCGCTCCGGCACGGCCGGCCGTCGTCCGCGCCCGGGTCCGCGGGGCGTTGGGCGGTGATGCAGGTGGAGGCGTCGCTGCGCTCGTCCCGGACCGGCGAGACGGTCCGGCTGCCGCTGGACGGTTGAGGTGACGCTCGAGACGCCTCCCGGTACCGGGGTCGCCGCGTCCGTGGCGCCGCCCAGCACGTTCCGGCTCCTGGTCGAGCGGAACCTCCGCGTGCCGATGCGCGACGGCACGGAGCTGATCGCCGACGTCTACCGGCCCGACGTCGACCATCCGCTGCCGGTGCTGCTGGAGCGCACACCGTACGACCGGCACTGGGTCCCGATCGGCGATCCACTCAACGGGCACGCGCTTGCGGAACGGGGATACGCCGTCGTCACGCTGGACTGCCGCGGCCGGTTCGACTCCGCCGGGGAGTACCTGCCCTTCCTGACCGAAACCGAGGACGGCGCCGACACGATCGCGTGGTGCGCGGCGCAGCCGTGGTCCACGGGCGACGTGGGGATGTTCGGCGGCTCCTACGTCGGCGCGACGCAGTGGCTCGCGGCCGGGGCGGTCGGCGGCGCGGCTCCGCCGGCGGCGCTCAGGGCGATCGCGCCGTACGTCACCGCGTCCGACTACCACGAGGGCTGGGTGTACCAGGGCGGCGCGTTCCAGCTGGGCTTCTCGCTGCGCTGGAGCCTCAACTCGCTGGCCCTGCCCAAGCTGCTCTCACGGGAGGCCGCGGGCGAGGACCTGCGCGAGGAGATCGCGGCGATGCGCGCCGCGCTCGACGACATCGGGTCGCTCTATCGCCGCCGTCCGCTGCGGGGCATCGATCTGCTGGACCGGTTCGCGCCCTGGTATGACCAGTGGCTCGCGCACCCCGATCGTGACGCGTTCTGGCGGGCGATCTCCCCGCAGGAACGCTACGGGTCGACGGCCGCGCCCGCGCTGAACCTCGGCGGCTGGTACGACATCTTCGTCGAGGGCACCCTGCGCAACTTCCGCGGCATGCGCGCACACGGTGCGACGCGCGAAGCGCGCGACGGACAGCGGCTGATCGTCGGGCCGTGGTCGCACTCGATCGACTGGGCGGTGTTCCCGGAGCGCTACTACAGCACGCTGGCGGGCCTCGGTGCCCTCGACCCGACCGAGCTGCACGGCCGGTTCTTCGACCAGTGGCTCAAGGGCATCGCGACTCCCGAGCTCGATGAGGCTCCCGTCAGACTCTTCTTGATGGGGGCCGAAACCTGGCAGTCCGAAACGGACTGGCCACCCCCCGACGCGGAGCTGCGGCGCTGGTACCTGCGCGGCGACGCGCCCGCCAACTCGGCGACCGGCGCAGGCGCCCTCTCGCCCGAGCCGCCCGGGCGCGAGGCGCCCGACGCGTTCCGTTACGACCCGCGCGACCCGGTGCCCTCGATCGGGGGCGCCACGCTGAGCCAGAACGGATACGCCGGCTGGGCCGCCGGGCCGTTCGACCAGCGCGCCGCCGAGGCCCGCGCCGACGTCCTCGTCTACACGTCCGCGCCGCTCGCGCGCCCCGTCGACGTCATCGGCACCGTGGAAGCGGTCCTGTTCGTCGCCAGCTCCGCGCTCGATACCGACATCACGGTCAAGCTCGTCGACGTTCATCCCGACGGCCGCGCCGAGATCCTGACCGACGGCATCCTCCGGCTGCGCTACCGCCACGGCCTCGACCGCCAGGCCCTGCTCGAGCCGGGTTCCGTCGAAGAGGTGCGCGTGCTCGTCGGGTCGACCGCGAATCGGTTCCGGGCCGGTCACCGCATCCGGATCGACGTCTCGAGCAGCAACTTCCCGCGCTTCGATCCGAACACGAACACCGGCGGCGAGATCGCGTCCGAGGGCTGGGACGCCGTCGTGCCCGCGCTCAACCGCGTGTTCCACGATGCGAGGCGGCCGTCGCACGTGCTGCTGCCGATCGTCGAGCGCGGCTGACCGCACCCGACGTGGGGAGTCTCAACAACGCGTCCACCTGAGATCTAACGAAATCGTCAGATCCGTTCGGCAGGGGAGGGGAACCGGACATGACCAAGCGGGTTCTGCTCGGCGCACACGTGATGACCTACGGCGCCACGTGGCCCGAGGTCGCGGCGTTCGGCAAAGAGATCGACCGGCTCGGGTTCGACTTCCTGCTGATGCACGACCACCTGCTCGCGACGCAGGGCAATCTCCACCAGCCGTTCTTCGAGTCCTACACGACGCTGGCCGCATGGGCGACCACCACGAGCCAGGTCAAGCTGGGCCACCTGACCGTCGGGAACCCGTTCCGCAACCCGGGCGTCGTCGCGAAGGCGACGGCGACCCTCGACCACATCAGCAACGGCCGGATGACGCTTTGCCTCGGCGCCGGCAGCCTGCCAGAGGAGTTCCCGCCGCACGGGCTCGCGGTGGGCCAGAGCCTCGGCGACCGGCTGCGCGCGCTCGACGAGTCGCTCTCGATCGTGACGCGGATCCTCGCCGGCGAGGAAGTCACGTTCGATTCCGACAACTACCACTTCGATCGGATCAAGCACCGGCCGACGCCGCTCCAGAAGCATGTTCCGGTGTTCGTGGGCGCGAGCGGCGAGAAGGTGGGCCTCCGCCTCGCCGCGAAGTACGCCGATTACTGGCAGATGTCGGTGACACCCGACTCGTCGGCCGAGTACGCCCGCAAGGTCGAGGTCCTGGGCAACCATTGCCGCGATCTCGGCCGCGACCAGGGCACCGTCAGCCGCATGCCCGAGATCTCGCCGATCCTCCGCGAAACGGCCGAGGAGGCGACGCGTGCGTTCGGCTCGTACGCGAGCCACTTCCAGTGGTCCGCCGAGAGCCGCGAATACATGGACAAGGCGAAGTTCGCCGGGACGGTCGAGGAGGTCGCGGACGCGCTCCGGCCGTTCGCAGACGTCGGCTTCGATGGCCTCATCTACCAGGCGCTGCCGCCCTACGACTACGAGAGCGTGCGCCGGATGGCGACGGAGCTGCGGCCGATCCTGGAACAGGGCGGCCGCTAGACTCGGCGCCCGAGCGTCGGGACGGAAGAAGGGAGACCGATGAGCTACACGAACCCGCTGATCGCCAAGTGGAAGGCCGGCGAGCCCACGATCGGCGGGTGGCTGACCGTGGCCGACCCGTCCATCGCTGAGTACCTCGCCAACACCGGCCTCGACGAGGTGACCGCGGACCAGCAGCACAGCACGATCGGGGTCGACGATCTGGGCGTCATCCTCCCCGCGATCGAGGCGCGCGGCGCAGCGCCGCTCACCCGCGTCGGCTTCAACGACGCGTACCTCATCGGCCGCTCGCTCGACCTGGGTGCGGTCGGGGTGATCATCCCGATGGTCAACAACGCCGCCGAGGCCGCGAAGGCGGTCAGCGCGTTCCGCTACCCGCCACGCGGGACGCGCTCCGCCGGCGCGGTTCGCTCCGTCTACTCCATGGGCGGCTCGCCCCAAGAGCTCGAGCGGGCAGCGTGCATCGTGATGGTCGAAACGCTCGACGGCCTGCGCAACGTCGACCAGATCGCGGCCACGCCCGGCGTCGACTGCATCTACATCGGCCCCGGCGATCTCGCGCTCGGACTCGGCCTCGACTGGGACGACTCCACGTGGAATCCGACCCAGGCGAAGAGCCACGACGACGCGATCCGCACGATCCACGCCGCGGCGAAGAAGCGCGGGATCGCCACGGGCATCCACGCGGGCAACGGCGAGGCGTCGGCGAAGTACATCGAGATGGGCCTGCTGATGCTCACCGCCGTGACCGATCTCGGGGTGATCGCCGTCCATGGGCGCGAGGAGGTCGCGAAGGCCCGGCGTGCGATGCCGGCCCACGCGCGCGAGAAGCTCATGGCGCCCGGAGGCGCGGCCTCCGTCCTCTAGTCGGCCTGTCCGCGTCCCGGCCCGGCCCATGGCGCCGTTCGTGCTCGGCCTCGACGTCCTCACCTACGGGGCGTCGTGGCCCGATGCGCTCGCGGTCGCCCGGAGCGCGGACCAGCTCGGCTACGACCAGTTGTACACGGCGGACCACCTGTTCGCGACCGGCGGCGATCACTTCCAGCCGTTCTTCGAGGGCTGGACGACGCTCGCCGCGTGGGCCGTCGCGACGCGTCGGGTCGAGCTCGGCCTGCTCGTCGGCGCCAACACGTTCCGCAACCCGGGCGTCGTCGCGAAGATGGCGACGACGATCGACCACGTCAGCGGCGGCCGGGCCATCCTCGGCCTCGGTGCGGCGTGGGAGGAGGACGAGCAGCGGGCGCATGGGATCGACCCCGGGCGCTCGCTCGGCGAGCGGATCGACTGGCTCGACGAGTCACTTGATCTGATCCGGCGCGTGCTGGCCGGCGAGACGGTCACGCACGAGGGCCACTACCGGTTCGACGGCGTCCGCCAGGCGCCGCAGCCGCTGCGGGGACCGATGCCGGTCATGATCGGCGCGATCGGCGAGCGCAAGGGCCTGCGCATCGTCGCGAAGCACGCCAGCCTGTGGCACCTCTGGGGCCCGCTCGACGACCCGTCGGAATTCGAGCGCCTGCGCGTCGTCCTGCGCCGGCACTGCGAGGAGGTCGGACGCGACGACGCGGAGATCGCCCCGATCCCGGGCGCCAAGGTCATCATCCGGGACTCCGTTGCCGAGGCGCAGGCCGCCTTCGACCGGCAGCTGCAGGTCCAGCCGTGGCGGGGCGCGACGCTCGACTACATCCGCAAGGCCGTGTGGATGACCACGCTCGACGGCGCGACGCGCGCGATCGAGCGCTACGTCGAGGCCGGCGCCCGCGGGTTCATCGCCCAGGTCTATCCGCCGTACGACCATCAGACTGTCGAGGCGCTCGCCACCGTCGTGCGCGACCGCCTCGGGGAGGGAGCACTGACATGACCACGACCCGGCCGACCACGGAACTGCGCGGCGAGGGCGACATCCGCTTCTCGGTCGCGGTCGACATCCTCGAGCGGCCGTTCGGCTGGGACCTCGGGATGATCGCGGACGTCACGGTCGACGATCAGGACCGGCTGTGGGTCGGCGCCCGGCGCGAGCATCCGGTCTCGCTGTGGACGACCGACGGCGCGTTTCTCGGGTCGTGGGGCGAGCCGGATTTCCAGGAAGTCCACGGCATGGCGTACTTCGCCGACTCGATCTGGGTCGTGGACGACCAGCTCCACGTGGTCCGCCGGTACTCGCCGGGCGGCGAGAAGACCCTCGAATTGGGCCGCGCGGGCTGGGCCACGGCTGCGATCACCCATCGCGGCCAGAATGGCGGCCCGTTCAACATGCCCACCGGTGTCGCGACCGATCGCCATGGTCGGCTGTTCGTCTCCGACGGGTACGGCAACCGCCAGGTGCACCGGTTCTCGGCGAGCGGCGAGCTCGAGACGTCGTGGGGCCGCGGCGGCACAGGGCCGGGCGAGTTCGGGCCGGTCCACAACGTGACCATCGATGGCACCGACCGGGTGCTGGTCTCGGACCGCGAGAACGGGCGCGTCCAGATCTTCGATTACGACGGCGGCTTCATCGACGAGTGGACCGGGCTGATGGGTCCCGCCGACGCGGCGATCGATGGGGACGGCCTCGTCTACATCGTCGAGCAGGGCGACTCGATCAACAACCGCATGAACCACCAGCCGAACGGGATCTCGATCTACACGCTGGGCGGCGAGCTGCTCGGGCGCTGGCACTACGAGCGGTCCGGGAACATGGTCGGCGGGCACGGGATCGCGCTCGACCGGCACGGCAACGTCTATGTCGCCGACCTGGTCGGGAAGCGCGTGGTGAAGCTGATCCGCGAGGGCTGACCGAGACCTCCGCCCGCGGCGGGTTTCGCGCCAGGCAATGATTTCGTCGCTTTCTGTCGCGGCTGTGCCCGTCAGCCAACGATTTCCTCGGGCTGGCGGTCCGGCAGCACCGATCGTTGCTTCGCAGGAAACGGTCCGACTGCTTCAGGCCGGTCCTGGCCGTCAGCGCGTCCGACGCCGTCGGTTTCGTTGCTTGCCGGGAACAATGCGCGCGGACCAGGACGGAATCCTTGTCTGTCAGGAAACGCCGTCCACTGCGTACACCGAGCTCGGCTGGCGCTTTCCGCCACCGGCACCTTCGACCCAGCCGCCGGCGATCGCGTAGTCGCGCGTGAAGGCCGTTCCGTCGAAGCCGGCGCCCGCCGGGATCTCGTCGAGCGCGACCCGTCGGGCCGTCCGCTTCGACTCGGCCGCGGCGAGCGGCAGCGTGACCTCCTCGAGCGCCTCGGCGATGTCGTAGTGGGGCGGCTCCCCGCGCGCGAACCGCAGGAACTCCCCGAGCAGCGCGTCGTTGAGCAGCTCGCTCGCCGGGTCGTCGCAGACCAGGTTCACGGTCTCGACGCCCGCGCGCGTGGTCACAGCGAGATGGAACGTGTACTCCCAGACGTCGGGGGCCGAGAGCTGCAGCACGATGGGGATCCCCAGCGAGTGCTCCACCAGGAACAGATCGCTTTCGCCGCCACCGACGTGCGCGACGGCGCGGATCCCGGGCCCGAAGACGCCGCCGAGCATCGCCGCCGCGTGGGTCCCGTAGTTGAAGCGGTCGTGCGGACCCGAGGCGAACGCCGAGACGACGTCGCCGGCGGCCACCCGCCGACGAAGCCCTTCGAACTGCGGCGCATACCGCAGCGACGAGCCGCCCATGACGGCGACGCCGGTCCGCCGGGACAGCTCGATGAGCGCATCGACGTCGGCCAGCCGACCCACGATCGGCTTGTCGAAGAAGACGCGCTTGCCGGCCTCGAGGAATGGCCGTGCCCGCTCGACGTGGAGATCCCAGTTCTGACCCATGACCATGCCCACGTCGACCGACGCGACCAGCTCCTCGAGGGTCGCGCACGCCCGCTCGACGCCGAACCGCTCCGCGAACTCGGACGCCCAGCCGGGGGCGTGGACCGACCCACCGTCCCAGACCGCGGCCACGCGGAGCCCGTCGACCTCACGCAGCTCGTCGGCGAACAACTCCGAGTGCGACGTGTCGAGGTCGATCATCCCGACCCGGATCGTCCGGCTCACAGCGCGATCCGGACCCCCGTCCGGGCCGACTCGTGGACCGCGTCCGTGAACGCCATGTAGCGGGCGGCCGTCGCGAAGTCGGTGAACCGCACCTCCTCCTCGCCCCGGATCGCACCGATGAACTCGGCCTCGACACGCCAGTCGGGCCGCTGCTCGTCGGGCCGGAGCTCGACCGGCGTCCACTCGGCAGGTGCGCCGGGTCGTGCAAGGAACAGCCGCTTCGCGTCGAAGTCGACGCGCAGCGTGCCCTCGGTTCCGAACAGCAGCACCCCGTTGGCATTGCCCGCGACCGCGAACGACGAGACCTCCATCGTCGCGTGGACCGGCCCCGGGAACTCGGCGAGGATCGCCACGTAATCGGGAACGTCGAACAGCTCGCGCCGGCCGTCGACGACCCCCGCCGGCGTGAAGTTCTCGAGGCGCGCCTCGACGTAGCGCGCGTGGCCGAGCCAGCGCATGACGCACTCGTACACGATGCCCAGCGCCATGATGTTGTTGCCGCTGAAGCGGCGCTGTCGCCGCCACGGATCGGGCGCGCCGCCGCTGGCCGAGCCGCCGAACGTGATGCGTGCCGAGCGCAGCGTGCCGATCTCGCCCTCCGCGAGCACGCGCTGGATCGCCGCGTCGCCCCAGAGGGTGGTGGGCGCCGGGACGACCATCGTCACGAGGTCGGGTCGCTCCAGCGAGGCGGCGAGCATCGCCTCGGCCTGCGCGCCGTCCATCGCCATGCGCGCCTGCGTCAACACGTGCCGGCCCGACTCGAGCGCCGCGATCGTGACCGGGGCGTGCAGGTACGGCCACGTGCCGACGACGACCGCGTCGACCTCGGGGTCATCGAGCAGGTCCCGCCAAGTCGGGTAGGTCTTCGCGAAGCCGTGCTCGTCGGCGGCACGGCGGGTCGACTCGGGTGTCCGGTTCGACACGCCGACGAGCTCGACGCCGGGGATCGCCCGGAACCCCGGGACATGGCGGGCGCGCGAGATCGACCCCGCCCCGACGAACCCGACGCCGATGCGCTCCGCCATCGCCCGCCCTCCGACTTCGGCCGCGTCCGGCCGCCCTCCGACCCCTCCGGCACCCCCGCCGGCCGCCATGATGGCAAGCATGACCGCCCGCCGTCCGTCGCCGCCGCTGGGCGGGATGCGCCGCCTCTACGACGTGCGCGTCCCCATGCGCGATGGCGTCGCCCTCTCGGCGGACGTCTACCTGCCGCCGGGTGACGGGCCGTTCCCGACGATCCTCATCCGGACCCCGTACGACAACGGCCACGACTACTACCAGGTGCAGATCCGCCCATTCGTGGCGGACGGGTACGCGATGGTCGTCCAGGACTGTCGCGGCAGGTTCGACTCCGAGGGCACGTGGTACGCGTGGGGCACCGAGACCGAAGACGGCCACGACACCCAGGCATGGCTCGCGGCCCAGCCATGGTGCGCGGCGATCGGCACGATCGGCTCGTCGTACGACGGCTGCACCCAGTGGCTCGCCGCGCCCGACGCCCATCCGGCGCTCAAGGCGATGGTCCCCGCCGTGTGCCCGAGCGACCTCTGGCTCCAGGACCAGTACGTCGGTGGCGCGTTCGCGTTGGGACTCAACCTCGGCTGGAGCTTTCCGTACTCGGGCCGGGGACGGCGCGAGTTCGCGCCCGCGGAGCTGCGCGAGCTGTGGTGGCACCTGCCGCTCATCAACGCGGAGGACCTGGCTGGCCTCGACGTCCCGTGGTACCGCGACTGGCTCGCGCACCCGGCCCACGATGCCTACTGGCGCCGGCTCTCCAACCACGGCAACTGGTCACGCATGACTGCGCCCGCGCTGAATGTCGCGGGCTGGTACGACGCCTACGCGGGTGCGGCCTTCCTGAACCACGAGGGGCTGGTTCGCGAGGGACCGGGGCACCTGCGCCCCCACCACCGCATCGTGATGGGGCCGTGGCATCACCACATCGCGACATCGCGCGAGGTGGGCGAGCTGGACTTCGGCGCCGACGCCGTGATCGACCTGCACGCGCTGCAGCGCCGGTTCCTCGACCGTCACGTCCGCGGCATCCACGACGGCCTCGACGCCCAGGCCCCCGTCCGGATCTTCGTGATGGGCGAGAACGCCTGGCGCGACGAGTGGGACTGGCCGCTGGCGCGCACGCGCTGGACCGACCTGTTTCTCGGTGACGACGGCGCGCTCGCGGCGACGCCTCCTGAGTCCGATCGCCCCGACCGCTACCGCTACGACCCGGCCGACCCGGTGATCACGACCGGCGGCAACCACTCGCTGGTCAACCCGGGGATCACGGTCGGCCCCGTTGACCAGCGCGGAATCGAGGCGCGCCAGGACGTCGTGTCATTCACGGGGCCCGTGGTGGACGAGCCGCTCGAGGTCACGGGACCCGTCACCGCCACGATCTGGTTCTCCTCGTCCGCGCCCGACACCGACGTGACCGCGCGCCTCGTCGACGTCCACCCGGACGGGCGGGCGATCAACCTGTGCGAGGGCGTGCTGCGGACGCGCTACCGCGAGTCGTTCGAGCGCCCGGTCATGCTCACCCCGGGCGAGCCGGCCGCGATCCCGATCGACCTGGGCGTGACGAGCAACGTCTTCCTGGCGGGCCATCGGGTGCGGCTCGACATCAGCAGCAGCAACTTCCCGCGCATCGACCGCAACCTGAACACCGGCGGGCCGATCGGGTTCGAATCGGAGTGGCGCGTCGCGGACCAGCGGATCCACCACTCCGCCGACCGGCCGTCCCGGATCCGGCTGCCGGTCATCCCGCGGGGCTGAGCCGCGTCGAGTCGATCTCGGCCATGGGCTCCGGCGCGCCGGGCCGCGCGCGCCCGTCCATGACGAGCCGGAACGTGCCGACGGGAAGCCGATCCCGGTCCAGCTTGACGAGGAACGAGTCCGGGACGTCGGCCTCGTCGTCGCAGTTCAGCACCAGGCCGCGCGCGAATCGGACGGTCACGGCCCGGGCCGCGAGGTCGAAGTCGACGCCGTCGAGCCGGCTGCGGCACGCGAACGTCCCGCTGTCCACGAACCAGACCACGAGCTCGCGGGTGAAGTCGATCGCCGGCGGGGCGGGAATGATCCGCAGCCGCTCCCACGCGGCCTCGAATGCGGTCTGGTCGCCCAGCACCGTGAGCGACAGCGGCTTCCCGAGGCCCCGCTGCGCGACCAGCAGCTGCCACCCCGACCCGCTGGCGGGCTGGCGCGATCCGTCCCAGGTGTAGAGCAGGCCCAGCGCGGCCACGCCGAGCAGGAGCGCGCGAGCGATCCGGAAGCGGCGGGTTCGGGTTCGCCTGCGGGCCGGCGGCGCCTCGGTCATACGAGCTGCAGGATCCGCCGCCGGAGCAGCAGCACCAGCGCCACGCACGGCGCGACCGTGACGATGATCGTCGCCGAGAGCGCGACGTAGGCGGGCGTGAACGACTGGACGAGGTACCGCGGCAGCGTCGAGGTGTCGCGGCCGCCCATCAGCGCAACGAACACGAAGTCGTTCCAGATCCCGATGAACACGATCGCCGCCGCTGCGGCAACCGCCGGCGCCGCCGCCGGCAGCGTGATCCGGAAGATGGCCCCGAGCCGCGAGCTGCCATCGATCCGGGCCGCGCGCTCGAGGTTGGCGGGCACGCCCAGGAATGCACTTCTGACGAGCCAGACGAGGACCGGCGTCCAGAAGCAGACGTTGACCAGCACGAGCCCGGCGATGGTGTTGCGCAGGCCCAGGCCCGCGAACAGGAACAGCACCGGGATCGCCAGCGCGATCGGCGGGATGAGCTGCGTCGCAAGGAGGAACGCGAGCAGGGGCCGCCCGCCGCGCCAGCGGTACCGCGCGAGTGGATACGCCGCCAGCGTCGCGATCACCAGCGCGAGCCCGGTCGCGATCACGGTCACCGTGACGCTCACGGTGGCGGCTGCCTGCCACGCCGGGGTCGTCACGAGGCGTTCGAACGCGAGCAGGGTCGGCGCGGTCAGCCTGGGCGGCGAGCTCTGGATCAGCCGGGACTGCGTGCTCACGACCAGGACCCACGCGATCGGGCCCACCAGCCAGAGCGCGAGGAGCAGTGCCGTCGCCGCGGACGCCACGCGGCGCGCGCTTCGGCCCACGGTCTCCGCGGCGCGCCGGAGCGGCGCGGGCGCGGCCACCGGCGCTGCCTCCCACGGCTCGTCGATGGCCGTCGATCGCGGATCGCCGGCGGGAAGGTGGAACGCGACGGCCGAATCGTCGGCGATCTCGCGGCCGGGCACACCGAGCCACGCGGGGCGGATCACGAACCGGTGAAGCAGCAGGAGGCAGAGCGCGATCACGACGCCGAGCACGACGGTCGTGGCGGCGCCGTAGCCGAGGCTCAGGTCCGCGATCACGGTGCGGTAGATCGAGAACGCGGCGAGGATCGAGCCCTCGCGCGGCTGGTCGCCCGAGATCGCGAACTGGATCTCGAACACCTGGAGCGTCAGCACCACCTGGATCAGGCACGCCGCGACCACGCTCGGGAAGATCGCCGGGAGCGTCACGTGGCGGAAGGTCTGCCAGGGCGTCGCGCCGTCGACCCGCGCCGCGCGCTGGATCTCGGGTGGCACCTGGCGCAGGGCGCCGAGGAACAGCACGCCGAGCAGCGGGATCGCTCGCCAGACCACGGCCACCAGCGTGGCGACGAGGATCCCGGGCGCCTCGCGCAGCACGACCGTGGGCAGGCCGAGCGCGCGCAGCAGCTGGGTGAGGTGCCCGTCGCCGGAGAACATCAGGCGCCAGAAGACGCCGTCCGCGATGGGCGCCACGGCCCACGGCAGCAGGAGCAGCAGTCCCAGCACACCTGCGGTACGACGCGAGCGGCCGTGGATCGTGAGCGCCGCCCACAGGCCGACCGGAACGGCGATGGCGGTGACGACGACCGCGAACCCGATCGTGAGCGGCAGCGAGAAGAGGAACGTGCTGTCGTTGCCGAGCCGCACGGCGTAGTTGCGCAGCGCGACGAAGGGCAGGAACGAGTCGTGGCTGAGCTCGACCCGGAACAGGCTCAGCACGAGGACGGCCAGCACGGGCGGGACCACGAACAGGCCGACGAGCAGAAGCCCCGGCGTGGCCAGGATGGCCCCGAACCGTTCGTCGGACAGGCGATCGAGCCGTCCCGAGAGGCCAAGTCGCGTCGGGCGCGCGCCCGCCACGGACCGGGCGCTCGTCGTGGTCATCCGCCCCTCTTCACCAGCGCTGCGCGCGTTGACAAGCGCCTCCCGGCCTCCCTATCGTACGCGGACGCGAGGGGCGTCGGCTGTCGATTGTCGACAATGACTTGACCGCGGACTCCGGGGGGCCGGCGGCAGGATGGCGCCGTCCGCGCTCAGGGAATCGTCCGTTCAGGGGAGAGGACTGACCAGACGGTGACGGCGCTCTCCACCTCGCTGGGAGCATGGACCGGTCGCGTCACGAGCCGGATCGACCGCCTCAGCGAGCGGCAATTCGCGCTGCTCTCGTTCCTCCCCGGCGGACTGCTGATCGCGCTCATCGTGCTGGCGCCGATCCTGGCCGTGCTCGGCATGAGCGTGTTCCGGATCAACCTGCTGCGCGACAACAACACCCCGTTCGTCGGGACGCTCAACTACGAGCGGATCGGCGCCGACGTGAACTTCCTCGAGGCCGTGCCGCGCACCGTGATCTTCGCGGCCGGCGCCACGTTCCTGATCGTCCCGCTGGCGCTCGCGGCCGCGCTGGTCCTCAACCGCCGGTTCCGCGGCGCGACGCTCCTCGGGGTCGCGCTGCTCCTGCCATGGGCCGTGGCACCGGTCGTCACGGGCCTCTACTGGAAGTTCATCTTCCAGGCGCAGTTCGGGATCGCGACCGGTCTCATGAACATCTTCGGCTTTGCCGACGGTCCCGTCGTCTGGCTCGGCGAGCCGAACATCGCGATGGGCGTGGCCGTCGTCGCGACCGCCTGGCGCTCGGTGCCGTTACCGGCGCTGCTCCTGCTGGCCGCGCTCAAGACGATCCCGGAATCCCTGTACCGCGCGGCCAAGATGGACGGCGCGACGGCATGGCAGACATTCCGCTACGTCACGGTGCCCGGCATCCGGACCACCCTGTTCGTGGTGACGATCCTGTCGATCATCCTGTCGCTCCAGGTGTTCGACATGCTGTTCACGCTGACCGGCGGCGGCCCGGGCCGGTCGACCACCGTCATCGCGTACTACGTCTACCAGCGTGCGGTGCTCGATCTCAACTTCGGATATTCCGCCGCGCTCGCCGTGTTCCTGCTGGTCGTGATCGTGATCTGCAGCTCGGCGCTGCTGCTGGTGCGGGTCCGCGACCGGCGCGCCGTCCAGAGCGCCGAGGAGCTGTCCGAGCTGTCGCTCGTGCGGGCCAGCTCGGTCAGCGCGCTCCGCGAGCGTCTTGCCGCCGGCACTGCCGCGGGCGGCACCCGTGACCCGGGGCCCTCGGCGCGCCGGGGCCTTCCTCGGTGGGTCACGCGCTGGCTCTTCGCGGGCGGGGTCGGGATCCTGCTGTTCTGGCTCCTGGGGCCGATCGTCTGGATCGCGATCACGAGCCTCCAGCCGGAAGGCGCCGTCACGGTCCTGCCCCCGCGACTGACGACCGAGCTCCGGCTCTCGAACTACACCAACCTGCTGACCGACCCGGCGTGGATCAACTCGATCATCCAGAGCTTCGAGATCACGATCCTCGTCACGATCTTCTCGATCGTGTTCGCGGCGCTCGCGGCCTATCCCCTGGCGCGCCTGGAGCTGCCGGGCAAGCGGCCGATGATGGCCGTCCTCGTGTTCACGCAGATGGTCCCGTCGATCGTGCTCGCCATCCCGATGCTGCTGATTGTCCAGTCGCTCGGGGTCAAGGACACGATCTTCGCGCTCGTGGTCGTGAACGTGGCGTTCTGGCTGCCGCTGATCGTGTGGCTGCTGCGCGGCGTGTTCGAGGCCGTTCCGCGTGCCCTCGAATCGGCCGCGCGGATCGACGGCTGTTCTCGCCTGGGAACGCTGTTCCGGGTCACGATTCCCGCGGCGGCGCCGGGCATCGCCGCGATCGCGATCCTGCTGCTCATCGGCACCTGGAACGAGTTCCTGTTCGCGGTCGTGATCGGGGACAAGGACGTGGTCACCGTGACGCGCCGCATCGCCTACCTTCCCACCGTCTCCGGCCCCACGGGCCAGGCACCGTTCACGATCCAGGCGGCGGCCGCGGTCGTCGCGATCCTGCCGTGTCTCCTGCTCGTGCTCGCGTTCCAACGCCGGCTCGTGCAGGGGCTGAGCCAGGGCTTCGTGAAGGGGTGAACGGCTGAGCACTGCGCCGCCGGCGCATCGATACAGGGATCCAGTCGGGGCCATGCCCCGACCAGTTCCAGAGGAGGAGTTCAATGGGTGAACGCGAGATCCTGGCGGAACAGATCCTGCGGACGCGGCTGTCCCGCCGCGGGCTGCTGAAAGCGGGCGTCACCGCGCCGCTGGGGGCGGCCTTCCTTGCCGCCTGCCAGTCGGGCGCGGCGAGCCCGTCCGCGGCACCCGCAACGGCCGCTGCCACGCCGGCCGCGACCCCGGCAGCCACGACGGCGCCGTCAGTTGCCGCGACCGCCGCCGCAACGCCCGCGCCGAGCGTGGCGCCGAGCGCCGCCGCCTTCCCCGACCTGACCGGCAAGACGGTCCGCGTCTGGGCGGGTGGCACGACCGGTCCCGTCTCCCAGCGGTACGCGGCGGACTTCGAGGCCCTCACGGGGGCCAAGGTCGAGGTCACGATCGTCCCGTTCGCCGAGCGCGCGATCAAGTTCGCTGGGCTCGTGGCCTCGCAGGATGGCTCGATCGACGTGCTGTACGGCGCCGGGAGCTTCGTCGGCCAATTCGGCGACCGGCTCTACGAAAATCTCGACGACGCGGCCTATGCGAGCAAGATCGACAAGTCGGCGTTCGTCCCGGCGATCCTGCCGGTGCTCTCCGCGAACGGCGGGCTGCGGGCGCTGCCCCAGCACTCCGAGATGGAGATCTACATCTACAACAAGGAGTACTTCCAGGCGGCCGGGCTCGACCCGGAGAACCCGCCGACGAGCTGGGCCGAGCTGTACGCCGCGGCCCCGAAGCTCACGTCCGGCAACCGGTTCCCGTGCGCGGTGCCGTGGCTGGCGAGCTTCGGCAGCGGCGCGTACTGGCTCGCGATGTACAACTCGTTCCCGGGCGCCAAGCTCCTGAGCGACGACCGCAGCCAGGTCCTGTTCGACAACGAGCAGGCGCTCGCGACGTGGCGGACGCTCGAGCAGGGCTTCAAGACCAAGTTCTTCGACCCGAACCTCGACCCGACGGTCGACGACTACGGCACGGGCAAGTTGTTCAACGGCGGCGGCACCGCGTCCCAGATCAACTTCGCCGAGCTGTGGGCGCAGGCCGTCAGCGGCAACGTTGCCGACTTCGGGGCGACGATCAAGGCCGACGTGGTCGGCGCGTCGATCCTGCCGGGCGTCGAGCCGAACACCAGCGGCTCGATCAACGGCTTCGAGGGCTACGGCATCAACAAGTACGGGACCCAGAAGGACGCGGCGCTCGCGTACATCCTGTTCGAGAGCGGCCGGGACTTCCAGAAGAAGCTGAACCTCAGCAAGGCGCTGCCGTCGAGCCGTCTCGACGTCCTGAACGACCCCGAGATCACCGCGACGTACCCCGTCGGCTCGGTCCTCGCGGAGCAGGGCGGCTACAACCTCGACCGGTACGCGTCGCCGTACGACTGGACCCCGCCGTTCAACGACGGCATCGCAAAGCTGTTCCGCGGCGAGATCACCGCGGCGCAGGCGCACTCGGCCGCCGTGAAGGGCGTCCAGGACATCATCATCCAGTACCTGAGCAGCTAGACCGCCGCAGGGCGCTCACCACGGGCCGGGTGCCGCAAGGCTCCCGGCCCGTTTTTCGTGCCCGGACGTCTGACCGCGTTTCACCGGGTGAGCCAACGCGCCGCGGACCGCCCCACTCGGTCGCCATCTGTGCATCGGATGCACGGTTCGCGACGTGTCCGGTCGAAATGTCTCGCCTGACGGAACGAATCGGCGCCGAATCGACCCGGAGTCGACGACTCGACATCCCGTTGGCTCATCCCGTAAGACAGGGCCGTCGGCGAGTCCTGCCCTGTGCTGCGTCGTAGACGCGGTCACGCCCAAGGCGTTTGATCTGGCGCTACGAGCGCCGCATCGGGTCTGCCTCGGACCCATCGGGCCAGCGTTCACGCTCACGGCGTGACGCGCGGCGACATCGCACGCATCGCCTGCCGATGAGCCGCGCGCTGTGCGTGAGCAAGCGCTGCAGGCGTGATCGGCACGAGGTACGCCCGCCGAAGGCGGCCCGCACGCGGGTGCGTTCCTGTGGCGCCCGAGCTCGCGCGGCGGCGACACGCTCCGAAGTCCGCCACGCAACCGGGGTCGCGGGGTGTCCCCGCGGTGGTGCGCTCTTCCGCCGGAAGTCGCAGAATCGCCCGGCTGCAACGTCCACGCATCGTTCATCCGGAGGGGTCGTGCGTCCGCTGTCCTCGCGCCTCGAAGCGCTCGCCGAGTCGAGCACCATGGCCGTCGCCAATCGCGTGCGCGAGCTTGCGGCGCAGGGCCGGGACGTGGTGGGGCTCCAGACGGGCGACCCGGACTTCGTCACGCCCAGCCACATCGTGGAGGCTGCCCACAGGGCCCTGCTCGCGGGCGACACGCACTACCCGCCGGCGCGCGGCACGAAGCCGCTCCTCGAGGCCATCGCGGCCAAGCTGCAGCGCGAGAACGGCGTCGAGGTCAAGCCGACGCAGATCATTGCGACCCCGGGCGGCAAGTGGGCCATCTACCTCGCCCTCGCCGCGCTGCTCGAACCGGGCGACGAGGTCATCCTGCCCGAGCCCGCGTGGGTGTCCTACCGCCCGATGATCGCGAGCTTCGGCGGCGCCACGGCCGGCGTCGACCTCGATCCCGAAGCGAACTTCACGCTCACCGAAGCCGCCCTGCGGGCCGCGGTCACGCCTCGCAGCAAGGCGATCCTTGTCAACAGCCCGAGCAACCCGACGGGGCACGTGTTCACGCGCGACGAGGTCGACGCGATCGTCGCGGTCGCGCGCGCGCACGACCTGTGGGTCATCAGCGACGAGATCTACGAGCGCATCACCTTCGACGGGCGTGAGCACTACTCGCTGGCCGCCGAACCGCGCATCGCCGAGCGGGTGCTGCTCGTGAACGGCTTCTCGAAGAGCTACGCGATGACCGGCTGGCGCCTGGGCTACCTCGCCGCGCCGCCGCCGGTGATCGACCTCGCGCTGCGCCTGCAGAGCCAGGCGGTGACGTCCGCATCGACCGTCGCGATGGCCGGCGGCGTCGCTGCGCTCAACGGCAACCAGGACGTGGTCGCGGACATGGTCGAGGCGTACGACGCGCGTCGTCGATTCTTCGTGGGCGCGCTCAATGAGATCGGCCTCGCGTGCCCGGACGTCGAGGGCGCGTTCTACGTCTTTCCCAGCGTGCCGGCGGGCTACCCGGGTGGCAGCGACGCATTCGCCCGCGAGCTGCTCGATGAGGGCGGCGTCGCGACGGTCCCAGGGGGCGCGTTCGGGCCCGCGGGCGAAGGGCACGTGCGCGGGACGCTCGCGACCTCGATGGCGGACCTCGAGCGGGCGGCGGACCGGATCGAGCGGTTCGTCCGCGAACGGGTGGGCTCAGCCGCGCGGTGAGCGCGCGCTGACCTCCGCGTGACCGCGCCGCTCCCGGCCGGGTACCGCCTGCGGCGCGCGACCGCCCAGGACGCCGAGCGAATCGCCGCGTTCAACCTTGCGAACCTGACCTGGGCCGACGGCTCGCCCGACGTCGGCGTGGGCGACCTGACGCGCGACCTGTTCGACCGCCACCCGAGCTTCAAGCCGAACCTGTACACGGTGGTCGAGGACGCAGCGGGCGAGATCGCGTCGGCGATGTGCCTCATCCCGCAGACGTTCAGCTACGACACCGTCGCGGTCCCCACGGGCCAGCCCGAGCTCGTCGCGACGCGCCCGGCGGATCGGCGCAAGGGGCTGGTTCGCGCGCAGTTCGAGCTGATCCACGAGATGGCGACGGAGCGCCAGGTTGAGCTGCTCGTGATCCCCGGGATCCCCGGCTTCTACACGCAGTTCGGATACGAGCTGGCCGTGCCGCGCAACGGGGGCTGGGTCGTCGATGCGCCGGCGCGTCCGGCGGCGGGGATCCGGTTGCGCCCCGCGGGCGACTCGGACGTGGCGCTGCTCGAGGTCCTGTATCGCCAGTCCGTGCGACGCCACCTGCTGGCGTGCCCGCGCGACGCCGCCCTGTGGCGCTACGAGCTGTCGGGCCACCGCGCGGCGTGCACGATCCGGCTCACGGTCCGCCTGATCGAGGCCGGCGGAGCGGTCGTTGGGTTCGTTGCGTCCCTGCCGGCCGCGGACGGCTCGGTCCGGATCCGGCAGCTCGAGCTGGGCGCGGGCGGGGCCTGGCCGGTCCACGTGCCGGAGGTCCTCGCAGCGCTCGGGGCGGAGGCCGCCGCAACGGCCCCGCCGGGCGCAACGCCGACGCTGGCCCTGGAGCTCGGGCCGGAGCATCCCGCGTATGCGTTCCACGGCCGGCCGCTGACGTCATGGCTCCGTCCGCGTGCCTGGGCCGTCCGCGTCCCCGATGAGCCGGCGTTTCTGCGCCGGATCGCGCCCTCGCTGGAGGTCCGCCTCGCGCACTCGGCCCTGGCGCAGCATTCGGGCACGCTCGTGCTGGGCGACTACCGCACCGGGCTTCGCCTCACCTTCGAGCGCGGCCGGCTCGCCGACGTCGACCGGATCGACGTCACGACCGAGGCGCCTGGTGACGTGTCGCTGCCGGGGCTGCTGCGCTGGCACCTGCTCTTCGGGCATCGGTCGCTCGCCGACCTGGAAGCGGTCCTGCCGGACGTGCTGGTCCACCGCCCGGCAGCCCGTCCGCTGGTCGACGCGCTGTTCCCGCGCCGCGTGTCCAACCCGTGGGCGCTCAACTAGGCCGACACCAGGAGGGGGCATGAAGATCGAGCGCGCCGAGGTATTCGGGCTCCGCCACGAGTTCTCGCCGCGGACCGGCCCGTCCGACTCCTACGGCGGGGTGCATGCGTACTGCCTCGTCCGGCTCGAGGACCGCGACGGCGTCGTCGGCTGGGGCGAGACGTACTGGCGGCCGGGGATGCCGGCGATCCTCGAGGACCTGCTGCTGCCGCTGGTCGGGCGCTCGGCGCAGGACGCCCGAGCGCTGTGGTTCGAGGCGTGGGCGTCGGGCGAGTACCCCTTCGCGACCTCGGCGATCTCCATCGCGCTCGATGACCTGCGCGCTCGGCAGCTGGGCGTCCCGGTCGCCGCGCTCTACGGCGGGCCCGTGCGATCGCGCGTGCGCGCCTACGCCGCGTTCCAGGGGTATGTCGAGGGCGTCGATCCGGCCGTGACCTGGCCGGCCGACGCCCGTGCGGCGCTCGCTGAGGGCTTCACCGCGATGAAGTTCCGCAACGGCCGCTACCCGATCGCCCACGAGACGCGGATCCTCGAGCGGCTGATCCGCGATGAGCTGTCAGGCATCACGCTGCTCGCCGACGCCTCCGGGGCGTTCACGCCGCGGGAGGCGGTCCGCGCGGGGCGCGAGCTCGAGCGGCTCGGGTTCCAGTGGTTCGAGGGGCCGCTGCTCGAGTGGGAGGGCTACGTCGGCTACGAGCTGCTGCCGCCGATGCTCGACATCCCGATCGCCGGTGGCGAGGTCACCTACGCTCGCGAGGCGGTCCGGGCCCAGCTCGAACGAGGCGCGTTCGACATCCTCCAGCCCGACGCGGTGATCTGCGGCGGCATCGGCGAGGCGCTGTTCCACGCGGAGCTCGCGCGGCTCCATGGCGTGGGCGTGGTGCCCCACACCTCGGGTGGCGCACTGGGGATCTCGGCGGCCCTCCAGCTGATCGCCGTCCTGCCCGATCCGACGCGGCTGCCGACGAGCGATCCGCCGCTGCTCGAAGTCGGGGTCGGGCAGAATCCGCTGCGCACCCACGTGCTGGCCGACGGCTGGCAGGTCCGCAACGGCTGGGTCGACATCCCCGCCGGACCGGGGCTCGGCGTGACGGTCGACGAGGCGTTCGTGCGCGGGCGGGCACGCGACCACCGGGTGGTGACGCAGGCCTAGCGGCGCGCTCGCGTCACCATCGCTCGAGTCACGTCGGCGGGGGAGCGGGCGCCGCACAGCGCCATCGCCGACCGGAGCTCGCCCGCGATCAGCTGGACCATCCGCAGGATCCCGGCTTCGCCGCCCGTCGCGAGCCCCCATTGCACCGGCCGCCCGATCAGCACCGCGCCGGCGCCGAGCGCCAGGGCCTTGAGCACGTCCGTGCCGCGCCGGACACCGCCGTCCAGCAGGATCTCGATCGAGCCGCCCACCGCGTCGACGATCGGCGGGAGCGCATCGACCGATGGGATCGCCCCGTCGGTCATCCGGCCGCCGTGGTTCGAAACCACGATGCCCTCGACGCCGTGCGCCGCCGCGAGGCGCGCGTCATCGGCGCGCACGATCCCCTTCAGGATGAGCGGGAGGCGTGTCTGCGCGCGCAGCCACTCGAGGGAGCGCCATGAGATCCGCGCATCGTGCACGAATGAACGGCCCGGGTGGTTCGCCTCGGTGAAGCCCGGCGGCAGCTGGAACGGCTGGCCGCGCCAGAGCTCCCACCACGTCCCGGCGCCCGTGTCCACGGTCAGCACGATCGCCCCGTAGCCCGCGGCCTCTGCCCGCTGCACGATCTCGGCGGTCATCCCGTGGTCGGTGTACCAGTACAGCTGGAGCCAGCGGCGATGGCCGACCTCGGCGACCGCTTCCATCGAGACGGTCGTGTAGAGGCTGAGCGCCTGGATCGTCTCGAGACGGTGCGCGGCACGGGCGGTTGCGAGCTCCCCGTCGGGATGGGACAGCTGGTGGCTCGCGCTGGGCCCGAACAGGATCGGCATGCCGACCGGCTCGCCGAGGACGGTCGTCGCCAGCGTGGCCCCGGAGACGTCCACGAGGACGCGCGGCCGGAAGACCCAACCACCGAACGCCGCGATGTTCGCCCGGGTCGTCCAGCCGGTGCCAGCCCAGCCGCGGACGGCGTCGTACCAGGCCGGGTCCATGCGCTCGCGCGCCAGCGGCTCGAACTCCTCGACCGACCAGATCCGGGCCAGCTCCTCGGGCCTCAGGAACGCGGGCTTCGCGGCTACGCTCACGCGCGATCACCGCGAGGGAGGGCGGCCGCGTGAAGGTCGGGTTCAAGGTTCCGCCGCACTGGGTGAGCTGGGCCGAGATGCGCGAGCTGTGGCGGGTCGGCGGCCAGCTCGACGTCTTCGAGTCGGCGTGGACCATGGACCACCTGGAGCTCGGCGACGGCCCCGTCTGGGAGTCGTGGACGAGCATGGCCGCGCTGAGCCATCTCGTCCCGGGGCGCATGGTGGGCCAGCTCGTCGGCGCCAATCCGTTCCGGCACCCCGCGCTCGTCGCGAAGATGGCGACCGTCATGGACCACGCGACCGAGGGCCGCTTCGTGCTGGGCATCGGATCCGGGTCGTGGCCGCCGGAGCTCGCCGCGTTCGGCCTGAGCGAGGCGGGCGATCCGGAACGGCTGCGCGACCTCGAGGCGGGGCTCCAGGTGATCCGGGCGATGTTCGGCCGCGACGGGTTCGGGCCAGCCGCGGACATCGATCTCGAGCGGCCGCCATACCGGCTCCGGGGGGCACGGAACGACCCGCCGCCGTGGACGCCCGGCGGTCCGCCGATCTGGCTCGGGACGCAGGGCGAGCAGGTGGGACCGCGCCTCGTCGCGCAGTACGCCGATGGCTGGAACTACTCCTCGGTCGACGGGAACGTGGAGGTGTTCCGGCGCAAGCGCGACATCTACCTCGGCCGTGCCGTCGACTTCGGGCGGGCGCGGAGCGAGATCACGATCTCGGCCCAGTTCCTGATCGACGACCACGGCGCCGCGCGCGACGCGGCGCTGGCCCTCGGCGAGGAGGGTTGCGAGCACGTCGTGCTGTTCATGGACCCGCGCCGCGGGCCACGCGAGCTCGAGGCGATCGCGCGGGACATCGCGGAGCCCGTGCACGCCTGGCGTCAGGGTCGTTCGGCGCGGATGGACGCGGCCACCGCGCCCGCGAGCTGAGGCTCGAGCAGCGTCAGATCGGCCGTCGGCGGGAGCCGCAGCGGCAGGTCGACGTGCTCGTAGGCGAGCCGCCGCGCCCGCTCCGCGTCGCGATTCCGGAGCGCGTCCAGCAGCGGAAGGTGCGAGGCGCTGTCGCGCTCGACGCGGTCGTCGAACTCGGTCGTGTCGGCGGCGTTGATGCGCAGCACGGTCGCGCGGACGACGCGGTCCAGGCTGGCGGCCATGCTGCGCACGAACGGTGAGCTCGCGAGGTTCACGACCGCGGCATGGAACGCGAGGTCGGCCTCCATCACGCCGGACTGGTCGCGCCGGCGGGCCGCGTGGTCCATCTGCGACCACAGCTCGGCGAAGCGGTCGAGATCCTCGGGCGTGGCCACGCGACACGCGACCGCGAACGCCTCGGCCTCAATGCTCGCGCGCAGGCCGTAGATCAGCGGCACTTCGTCGTTGGGGACACCCGCGACGATCGCTCCCTGGTAGGGGACCGCGTCGACCAGCCCCTCCTGCTGGAGCTGGCGCAGCGCTTCGCGCACCGGACTGCGGCTGACCGACATCTGGGTCGCCACGTCGGTCTCGCGCAGGTACTGGCCCGGGGGCACGTCGCCGCGCAGGATCGCCCGCCGCAGCGCGTCGAGCACGGCCGCGCTCCGATTGCTCCCCACCGCGGTCGGCAGGCTGGGCAGCAGCGCCCCGGTTCGAGGGCGTGGCACGGACTGGACCTCCCAGCGGTGCGATGGCCGCCGATGCTCTCACGTCACGAGCGGGTCGGTTCGATTGTGTCGACAGGAATGGGGCGGAGGGCCGCTTGTGCGCCGTGCTCGATGGATAGACTGGGCGCCCTGCGCGGAGAGGGACGGGGGACGAGATGGCGAAGGTCCGATTCGGGCTCATCGGGTCCGGCTACATCAACCGCGGGTACGCCGCCGGCCTGCACATCGGGCAGGTCCCCGATGGCGAGCTCGTCGCGATCGCCGGCGGCCGCCGCGCACCATCGCTCGCGGCCGAGTTCGGGGCGGAGTCCGAGCCGAGCGTCGAGGCGCTGATCGCCCGCGACGACATCGACGCCGTGATCATCGGTTCGCCACATACGGCCCACCTCCCGCAGACGCGCATGGCCGCGGCGGCCGGCAAGCACGTCTACACCGAGAAGCCCATGGCGGTCTCGGTGAACGAGTGCGACGAGATGATCCGCGCCTGCCGCGAGGCCGGCGTGAAGCTGGGCGTGAACAAGGTGCTCCGCTTCCGGATCGCGCCCAAGGCCGCGAAGGAGCTGATCGACGACGGCGTCATCGGCGACGTGCGGATGATCCAGGCCCGCGGCTCGTGGACCGAGTTCTTCCTCAAGGACGTCGTCGGCGAGGATGGCCGGATCATCATCCCGGCCAAGCTCTGGGCGATGGACCCGGCCGAGGGGTCGCAGTACCTCGACTACGGCGTCCACTGCAACGACATCATCCGCTGGTACAGCGGCAGCGACGCCGTGCTCGCCTTCGGGCGCTACCACACGTTCGGGACGCCGCCGCCGCCGGACCTCACCGCGATGGTCAGCTACGAGATGGCCAACGGCGTGCTCGCCACCGTGTTCATGACCTACGAGCTGCCGGCGCCCGGCATCACCCCCGCCGACGTGACGTTCATCATCGGCAGCAAGGGCATGATCGACTGCGACCAGTACGGCAAGGTCAGGTACACGACGGGCGGCGACTGGAAGCTCTACAAGGAGCAGCCCGCGTTCGACTTCCTGAAGGACTACCTCGACCCGAACCGCCTCATCGGGTTCTCGGAGCAGGTCCAGGACTTCGCGCGCGCGATCCTCGATGACCGCGAACCGGCGGTCACCGGCTGGGACGGTCGCCAGGCCGTGGCGATGGCGATCGCCGCCGACATCTCGGCGGCCACCGGCGAGTCGGTCAAGCTGCCGCTCACGAGCGCGCAGAACCGGTTCGGCGAGCGCGAGATGCAGCGGGCGTGATTTCCCTCGTCCTTGCCTGAGCGTGTCCCCGCATCCGGTCCCGGTTCGCTACCAGTCGCTCGCCGAGGGGTTCGTCGTCGACGGTCTCGGCGCCTGTTCGCGGGTGGTCGTGACCGACGACGGTGAGCTGCTGTGCACCTACGTCCTGCGCTCCGGCGCCGGCAAGCCCGACTACACGCCCCATCAGTCGCGCTCGTACGACGGCGGCCAGACCTGGGTCGCCGAGGGACCGGTGTGGCCGGCGCTGGTCGGGCGTGCCTCGATTTCGGTGGCGCTGAGCCGCTCCCGGGACGGCGACGTCTACCTCTACGGCACGTCCACCCGCGTCGACGACGGCGACGAATCCTGGTGGGACGGCGAGCGCCAGGCGCTCAAGCAGAACGATCTGATCTGGGCGCGCTCGTCGGACGCGGGACGGACGTGGCCCGAGCCCTCGATCATCCCGATGCCGATCCCGAGCGCGGCCGAGGCGCCGGGCCCGATCACGGTCACCCGCAGCGGCCGGGTGGTCGCCGTCTACGCCCCGTACAACACGTTCGATCCGGACGTCGAGGTCGACCGCAACCAGATCGTCCTCGTGAAGAGCGATGACGACGGCCAGACGTGGAGCCACACCTCGATGCTCCGCTTCACCGACCCCGACGGCGGCGGCGCCGAATCGTGGGTCGTCCAGCTCGCCGACGGCCGGTTGGTCGGGACGTGCTGGCACATGAGCCTCGCGACCGGACGCGACGAACCGATCCCGTTCGGGATCAGCCACGACGACGGCGAGACGTGGTCCCGGACGCGTTCGACGGGCATCCGCGGCCAGGCCACGAGCCTCGCGCCGCTGCCCGACGGGCGACTCCTGCTGGTGTACAACCAGCGCGAGCAGCCCGACCCCGGCGTCTGGCTCGCGGTGGCGAGCCCGAGCGACGATGACTTCGGGGTCCAGCGCATCGGACCGGCGTGGCTCGCGGAGCAGGCAACGCGCAATGCCGACGACAGCGGCCACGACGCGTGGCAGGACTTCTCGTTCGGCGAGCCATCGGTGACGCTGCTGCCGGACGGCGACGTGATGGTGACGCTGTGGTGCGCCCAACCGTCCGGCACCGGGATCCGCTACCTGCGGCTCGCCGGCGAGTCGGTCTGGCTCGGCGGGTACAGCGCCGCAGACGGCGCCGCGCTCGAGGCCGTGGCCGACGTCCGCAACGGCGCCCACTGATGGCGCGCTACCCGCAGACGATCCTCGTCTCGTGCCCGGTGCCGTGGGACGCGCGCGAGGAGCTCATCGAGGAACTGTTCCGCGAGGAGGTGCGCCGCACGCTCGCGCTGGGCTTCACCGACGTCTACGTGTTCGGCACCGGCGGCGAGGGGTACGCCGTGGACACGCGCCGCTACCGGCAGGTCGTGGAGCTGTTCGCGGAGGAGACCCTTGGCGGCCGCGCGCGCGGCGTTCGACCGATGGTCGGCGCGATCGGGCTCTCCACGCCGATCCTCGTCGAGCGTCTGCGGATCGCGCACGACGCGGGCTTCCGCACGTTCCAGGTGTCCCTGCCGAGCTGGGGCCCGCTCAACGACGACGAGGTCGTGCGCTTCTTCGACGATGTCTGCGGGGCCTTTCCGGACAGCCGCTTCCTTCACTACAACCTGGGCCGCACCAAGCGCATCCTCTCGGCGGCCGACTACCAGCGGCTGATCCCGCGCATCCCGAACCTGGTTGCCACGAAGACGACGAGTGGTGAGCTGCCGATGGCACAGGCGCTCGTGGAGGACGCCGGCGAGCTCCAGCACTTCATGGACGTCAACAACTTCCCGTACGGCGCCATGTACGGCGAGTGCTCGCTGCTGGCCTCATACGCGCAGTTGACGCCGCATCGGTGCCGCGAGCTGTTCGAGGCGGGCCGCCGGCGCGACACCGTCGCCCTCGTCGAGCTGCTCAAGGGCTTCCACGGTCTCGGCCTCGACCTGTGGGCGGCCCCGAAGCCCGGCCCGCACATCGATGGCTGTTACGACAAGATGTTGTGCAAGCTCGGCCTGCTCCCGGAGTTCCCGCTGCGGCTGCTGTCGCCGTACCAGGGCTTCGACGACGACGATTACGCCGCCTGCCGCCGAGTGATGGAACAGCGCCATCCCGATTGGCTGTCCGAGACGATGCGGCCCACGGCCGCGGCCACGCCCGCCTGACGACGAGGAGCACCGATGGTCACCGACGTCAAGACCATGACCGCCGGCGAGGGAGTCGCCAAGGTGCTGGTCGCCAACGACCTCACGACCGGATTCGGCATCCCGGGCATCCACAACCTGGGCCTGTACGACGCGCTCGCGCAGGAACCGCGGATCCGCCACTTCGTCGTCCGCCACGAGCAGGGCGCGGGGTTTGCCGCTGACGGCTTCGCGCGCGTCTCCGGCAAGCCCGGGCTCGCGATCACCACGACCGGGCCCGGCGCGTTCAACGCCCTCACCGCGATCTCCGAGGCCTACCTCGACTCGTCGCCGGTGCTGCTGCTCACGGGCCAGATCGACAGCGACTACATCGGCCGCGACTGGGGCATCCTCCACGAGCACATCGACCAGGCGGAGGTGTTCCAGCAGGTCACGAAGTTCCAGGGCCGGCCGCGAACGGCCGACGAGCTGCCCACGACGGTCGCGCGCGCGATCCGCACGATGCTCTCGGACCGCTGGCGGCCCGCGTACGTCGAGCTCCCGACAGACCTGCTGGTGAAGCCGCTGAGCGGTGCGCCGGACACTGATGCCGAGGTCCCGCCGCGACCCGCGCCGGACCCGCGCGAGGTGGAGCAGGTCGCCCGACGGCTGTCAGCGGCGAAGCGGCCGCTGATCATCGCGGGCACGGGCGTGATCCGCGCCTGGGCGCACGAGGAGCTGGCGCGGCTCGCGGAGCGGCTCCAGGCGCCGGTCATCGTCACGATGTCCGCCGGCGGCGCGATCCCGGCGGACCATCCGCTGTACGCGGGCTACATCATCACGCGTCACGCCGCGATGCTCGACTTGCTCGAGCGGGCCGACCTCGTGCTGATCGCGGGCAGCCGGCTCGATGCCCAGACGTCGGATCGCTGGCGCATGCCGCTGCCGAACATCGTCCATCTCGACGTCGACCCGACCATCATCAACCGGATCTATCCCGCGCAGGCGGGGCTGGTCGCCGACGCGAAATCGGGGCTCGCCGCGCTCGCCGACGCGGTCACGCCGCGCCGCACCGCGGAGGACGGCTGGGGCTCCGTCGCGGCCCGCGCGGTCCCCGAGGCCGTCGTCCGATCGCTCGCGGCGGATCGTGCCCCGATCTACGGGTTCTTCCGCGACCTGCGGGCCGCGATGCCGCGCGACGTCATCACGGTCCACGACGCCGCGACGATCAATGGCTGGAGCGGCTGGTTCTGGCCCACGTACGTGCCCGAGGGGAACATCTGGCCCTGGGGCTCTGCCGCCCTGGGCTTCGCCCTGCCGATCGGCAACGGCGCGGCGGTCGCGGCACCCGACCGGCGGGTCATCGCCTTCATGGGCGATGGCGGGTTCGGCTTCACGGCGATGGAGCTCGCGACCGCGGTCCGCTACGGCCTCAACGTGACCGTGGTCATCCACAACGACAACGCGTTCAGCTCGATCGCGAACTACCAGCGCGTCGTCCACGGCCGGACGTACGAGTGCGAGCTCACCAACCCCGACTTCGTCCAATTCGCCCGCTCCTTCGGGGCGCGGGCGCGGCGGGTCGAGCGCTGGGAGGACGCTGCCCGCGCCACGATCGAGCTGTCCTCGGAGCCCGGGCCGGCCTTCGTCGAGATCGCAGCCCCGATCATGTACCCGTGGGACCGGTGACGGCGTGACGCGACCGGTCGATCCATTGCCGGACGGCGCAGTCGTCCTCGTGCTCGAGCTGCTCGTGAAGCCCGAGCATCGCGAGGAGTTCCTTGACGCGCTCATGGAGGACGCCAACGGTGCGCTCGACCAGGAGGTGGGCTGCCTCCGGTTCGACGTGACGGTCGACTCGACCGACCCCAACCGGTTCATGCTCTACGAGGTCTATCGCAGCGCCGAGGCGCGCCAGATCCACCGGGCGGCGCCGTACCTCAAGCGGGTCGGCGCCGGCCTCGAAATCTGGCTCGAAGAGCCCGCGAAGATGGTGGTCGCGCAACCACTGTGACCTTGGCCGCTACGTCGCGGCGAGGCGATGACGCGGCCGACGCGCTCTGACGCGTGACCGACGACCGGTCGCGGCGCGTCTAGACTCTCCGCTCACCGCGCTCTCGCCCGCGATCGCAGGAGGCCTTCCATGCCGGTCACGCGTCGGCCCCGCGTCCTGGTTCTCCTGGTGGCCGTGGCCGTGACGATCGGCTGGTCGCTGACGAGCCCGGGAGCGAATGTCCACGCGGCCGACCCGACCCTCGGGATCGACGACGTCTCGATGGACGAGGGCAACGCCGGCACCACCGTGTTCACGTTCACCGTGAGCCTGTCGGCGCCCGCCGGCGCCGGAGGCGTCACGTTCGACATCGCCACCGCCGACAACACGGCCCAGGACGATAACCCGGTGGCCGAGGACAACGACTACGTCGCGAACTCCCTGACCGGACAGACGATCGCGCAGAACTCCTCAACATCCACGTTCACCGTGGACGTCAACGGGGATACGAGCGTCGAGAGCAGCGAAACCTTCTTCGTCAACGTCACGAATGTGAGCGGGGCGACCCCGGCCGACGGGCAGGGACTCGGCACCATCGCGAATGACGACTTCCTCATCACCCCGATCCACGACATCCAGGGCAACGACAGCGCGTCGCCGTTCGCCGGTTCGACCGTCGCGACGACGGGGATCGTCACCGGACGGTTCCAGGCCGCGAACCAGCTCAACGGCTTCTTCCTCCAGGATCCGACCGCCGATGCCGACCCGAACACCTCCGAAGGCATCTTCGTGTTCTGCGACACGTGTCCGAGCGTCGCGGCGGTCGGCGATTCGGTCCGCGTCCAAGGCCTCGTTTCGGAGGTCGACGGCCGCACGACGATCAGTGCGACCACTGCGGGCGCGATCGCGGTGCTGAGTTCGGGAAACCCTCCGCCGCCAGCCGTGTCCCTCGGCAGTTCTGTGTTTCCGATCACCGGGGACGTCGATGACTTCTACGAGAAGTACGAATCGATGCGCCTGACATACGCAGACACGCTGACGGTGGCGGATCTGAGCCAGCTCGACAGGTTGGGCCAGATCACGCTCGTCGCGGGCTCCCGCCCACGCCAGTTCACCGAGGCCAATGCGCCAAGCGCCGCGGGCAATGCGGCCGCCGCCGACGCGCTCGCGAAGCGCCAGGTGGTCCTGGACGACGAGAACAACACCGTCGCCTGGTATCTCGCCACGTCGACGCCGCCGGGTCCGGCTGACGGCATGCAGTTCGTGCTCCATCCGCGGGCGAACGGCGGCTTCTCCGTCGGGACGCACGGCACCGATTTCTTCCGGGCCGGAGACGTCGTCAACAGCCTGGCCGGCATCCTGGACTGGTCGTCCCCGGGTGAGGGGACGGCAACGTGGCGCCTCCGACCCGACCCCGCGGCGCCGGCCGCATTCACGGTGGCCAATCCGCGCCCCGCGGCACCGACGGCCGTCGGCGGCGCGATCACGGCAGCGAGCGTTCCACTCGGCGGGTACTTCACCACCCTCGACACCACGACCAGTTCCATGTCGGGCCCATGTGGCCCTGCGATGACGGCGGACTGCGCCGGCGCGGACAGCGTCGCGGAGCTGAATCGCCAGCGCGAACGGCTATCGATGGTGATCTGCGACCTCGGCGCCGGGATCGTCGCGATGACCGGGCTCGAGAACACCGCGACCGCGACCATCGACGACCTCCTCGGTGCCGTCAACACGCTCTGTGGCGGGGCGCAGCCGTACGCATCCGTCAACACCGGCGGAACGCTCGGGACCGACATCACGCGCGTTGCACTGGTCTACCGAACGGGCGTCGTGGCACCGGTCGGGTCGCCGCTGGTCGATCTCGACCCGATCCACTCCCGCCCGCCCACGGCCCAGACGTTCGACGTGGTCGATCCCGCCAACGCCGCGTTCGGTGAGCGCCTGACGGTGATCGCCAACGACTTCCGCTCACGGGAATGCGCAGGAGCGACGGGCCCGAACGCCGATGCGGGCGATGGCCAGGGGTGCTTCAACGGGACGCGGACAGCCCAGGCCAGTCGACTCCTGAGCTGGATCAGCGGCACGGTGGTGCCCGCGGCAGGTGACCCCGACACCCTGCTTCTGGGCACCTTCAACGCGTTCGCGCAGGAAGACCCGATCACGACGCTGCAGACCGGCGGTTACACCGACCTGCCCGCGGCGCTGCAGGGCTCCGCCGCGTACTCGGACATCGTCGACGGGCAGCTCGGCCGCCTCAATGGCGCGCTCGCAAGCAGCAGTTTCGCGCCTGCGGTCACCGGCGTCGACGAATGGCACATCAACGCCGACGAGTCCTCCCTGTTTGACTACAACGACGAGGTGAAGGACGTCGGCGAGGCCGCGACCGAAGAGAAGCCCGACGGCTCTGCGCTCGTGCCACCACGAGTCGTCTTCCAGCCCGCTTCGCGGTATCGCGCCGCCGACACCGACCCGCTTCTCGTCGGCCTCTTCGCCCAGGCCGACCTCTCGATCACCAAGACCGACGGCGTCACCAGCGCCACCCCGGGCGGCT
>JADMIO011507070.1_pt1 | contig 32039 bp, 33 predicted proteins | sample 8958161 | NCBI WGS metagenome assembly JADMIO01 (sample SAMN16585339, study PRJNA669376) | soil metagenome | isolation source: Crop rotation soil | place: USA: Cullars Rotation, Alabama | collected 2011
CGCGACAACTTGTCCACGTGGAATTCTAAGCTTAGGATCCCAATGTGCTGGAAAGCCGGACGCCGCGCAGGAGCGTGGCGTGAGCCGGGGTGGCCTCGACATCGTCGTTCTGGGCCTGAGCCTGTCGTCGTCGTGGGGCAACGGCCACGCCACGACCTATCGGGCGCTGCTGGCAGCGCTCGCCCGGCGCGGCCACCGCATCCTGTTCCTCGAACGCGACGTGCCCTGGTACGCCGCGCATCGCGACCTGGCGGACCCGGCGTTCTGCCGCCTCGTGCTCTATCCCGACCTCGCGGCCCTGCAGGCGCACCGTACCGCCATCGCCGGCGCCGACGCCGTGATCGTCGGCTCCTACGTGCCCGACGGCGTGGCGGTCGGCGCCTTGGTCCAGGCGGCCGCGCGTGGCGTCACGGCGTTCTACGACATCGACACGCCGGTGACCCTGGCGAAGCTCGCGCGCGGCGACCACGAGTATCTGTCGCCGGACCTGATCCCGGGCTACGATCTCTACCTCTCGTTCACCGGCGGGCCGACCCTGGAGCGGCTGATGCGCGACTACGGTTCGCCCAGGGCGCGCGCGCTGTACTGCTCGGTCGACCCCGAGGCCTATCCGCCGCTGGAGCGGCCGCGGCGCTGGGACCTGAGCTACCTCGGCACCTACAGCAGCGACCGGCAGCCCAAGCTCGCGCGCCTGCTGATCGAGCCGGCGCGGCGCGCGCCAGACCTGCGCTTCGCGGTCGCCGGTCCGCAGTACCCGGACGACGTCGTCTGGCCGGAGAACGTCGAGCGCATCGACCACGTGCCGCCGGAGGACCACCCGGCCTTCTATGCCGCGAGCCGCTTCGCGCTCAACGTGACGCGCGCCGACATGACGGCCGCGGGCTACAGCCCGAGCGTGCGGCTGTTCGAGGCCGCCGCCTGCGGCACGCCGATCGTCTCCGACCGCTGGCCCGGCCTCGAGGACCTGTTCGCGCCGGAGAGCGAGATCGTGCTCGCCGACGACGCCGATGGCGTGCTGCGGGTCCTGACCGGATGGGACGAGGCGCGCCGTCGCCGCGTCGGGCAGGCTGCCCGGGCGCGCGTGCTGGCCGGGCACACGGCGGCGCATCGCGCCGCGCTGCTCGAAGGCTGCCTCGACGAGGCCGCCGCGGGCGCGCGCCCTCCCCTCCCCGCGCCGCAGACCGCGGACGCCCGCGCCTGAGCCTCACGCAGCCCCCATCTTCTTCAACAAGGGCGTGAACCGAATCGAAGGTAAGAACGTTAGGGAGCGCCGTCCCGCCCCGACCCATCCCGACCCACGAGAAGGAATCGCTCATGAAGAACGGGAGAAGCAGGCTCGTCCTCGTCGCGGGAGGAGCAGGATTTCTCGGTTCCCATCTGTGCGATGCCCTGCTGTCGGAGGGAGCCCGCGTGGTCTGCCTCGACAACTTCCGCACCGGGCGGCGGCAGAACCTCCGCCATCTCGAGCGCGAGCCCGGTTTCGATCTGGTCGAGGCGGACGTCATCCGTCCCTTGCCGGCGCGGGTGAGAGGCCGGCGGGCGCGCTTCGACGCGGTCTTCAACCTCGCCTGCGCGGCCTCGCCGCCCCACTATCAGGCCGACCCCGAGCACACGCTGCTGACCAGCGTCACCGGCACGCACAACCTGCTGACGCTGGCCGAACAGACCGGAGCGCGGTTTGTCCTCGCCTCGACGAGCGAGGTCTACGGCGACCCGGAGGTCCATCCGCAGTCCGAGACCTACTGGGGGCACGTCAACCCGACCGGCCCGCGCGCCTGCTACGACGAGGGCAAGCGCGCCGCCGAGACGCTGACGTTCGATTTCGAGCGCGCGGGCCGCGTCGACGTGCGGGTGGCCCGGATCTTCAACACCTACGGCCCGCGCATGCGCGCGGACGACGGCCGCGTCGTCTCCAACGTGATCTGCCAGGCGCTCGCCGGCGAGGACATCACCGTCTATGGCGACGGCCGCCAGACCCGCTCGTTCTGCTACGTCTCGGACCTGATCGATGGGCTGATGCGCCTCGCCGCCCACGAGGACGCGCTGCCCGGACCCGTCAACCTCGGCAACCCGGTCGAGCTAACGGTCGGCGAGCTCGTGCGGCGGGTGCTCGACCTGACGAGGTCGCAGTCCGCCGTGGTCGGGCGGCCGCTGCCGGTCGACGATCCCCGCCGCCGCCGCCCGGACATCTCCCGCGCCGCGAACCTGCTGGGCTGGTCGCCGCGCACGCCGCTCGAGTCCGGCCTGAAGACCACGATCGTGTGGTTCGCCGCCGAGGCGGAGCGGGACGGCGGCGCCGCCCGCGCCCCGGCCGCGCTCGACCGCGGCCTTCCGGCCTGAGCCGCCGGCCTGCGCGGCTCCGGCGCAGGCACGCCGATCGTTCGCACGAGAGCCGCATGTACCGCGACGCGCTCATCGCGTTCGAGTCCGCGCACCCCGGAGCAGGCCGGCACCGGAGCGCGCCGGCCGGGCTGCCGTGGATCACGGTTGCAGACGGCGCGCCGTATTTCGTGACCGAAACCGGCGAGCCATGGACGCCGATCGGCCAGAACGATGCGATCAGCTGGATCGAGCTCAAGGGGCTGTTCGGCCGGCGCGACCTGCCGGCGGTCGAGCGGCACCTGCGCTGGCTCGCGGCCCACGGCGTCACCTGCCTGCGGCTGATGCTGGAGTACGCGCAGGTCCGCCACCGCTATTTCGAGAAGCCGCTCGGCGTCTTCCCGCCGAACATGGTCCGGCTGTGGGACGACCTGTTCGCGTTGTGCGAGCGCTGCGGCCTGCGCCTGCTGCTGACGCCGTTCGATACGTTCTGGACCTGGATGCACTGGCAGCACCATCCCTACGCCCGTGCGAACGGGGGCTGCCTCGACGGCTTCCATCGCGTGCTGCTGTGTTCCGAGGCGCGCCGGGCCATCAAGGGACGGTTCACCTTCGCGGTCGAGCGCTGGGGCGGCAGCGGCGCGCTGTTCGCCTGGGACCTGTGGAACGAGATCCACCCCGCCCAGGCCGAGGGCAGCGCCGACTGCTTCCTCGAGTTCATCCACGACCTCGGCACGCACGTGCGCGGCCTCGAGCGGCGGCTGTACGGCCGCTCGCACCCGCAGACGGTGTCGCTGTTCGGGCCCGAGCTGTGGTGGCGGCCGCACCTGCCGCTCAAGGAGCCGATCTTCCGGCATCCGGACCTCGATTTCGCAACCATCCACCTCTACCACCAGGGCACCATCGACCACCCCCGCAACACGGTCGACGCGGCGGTCGCCACCGGGCGGATCGTGCGCGAGGCCATCGCCGAGATCGCCGACGCGCGCCCGTTCCTCGATACCGAGCACGGCCCGATCCACACCTTCAAGGACAAGAGGAAGACGCTGCCCGAGCCGTTCGACGACGAGTATTTCCGGCACATGCAGTGGGCGCATTTCGCCTCCGGCGCGGCCGGAGGCGGCATGCGCTGGCCGAACCGCAAGCCGCACCGGCTCACGCCCGGGATGCGGCAGGCGCAGCGCGCGCTCGCCGGGTTCGTGCCGCTGATCGACTGGCCGCGCTTCCGCCGCACCAATCTCAACCAGGAGATCGAGGTGTCGCGCGCCGACGTCGCGCGGTTCGCCTGCGGCGACGAACGCCAGGCCATCGTGTGGCTGCTGCGCAGGGGCGCGTGCGGCTGCGACGGGCTGCTGCGCCGCGACGCGCCGCCGATCGCGCCGCGCATCCGCATCCCCGGCCTTCGCGCCGGACGATACCGCGTCACCGCCTGGGACACGCGCGCCGGCGCGGTTACGGCGACCTGGGAGGCCGAGGGCGCCGGAGATGACGGCCTGTCGGTCGCCGTGCCGCGGTTCGCGACGGATGTCGCGCTGGCGGTCCGGCGGGTGTAGCGGTCCGGTCCCGTCTATCCTTTGCTCGACGCGCTCTTCTGAACAGCGGTGTAGAACAGCACGCTGTCCGCCGGCCAGAGACGGTCGAGGAGATCGAACTCGCGTGTGTTGCGCGTAAGCACCACGAGGCCGCGCTCCAAAGCCTGGGCGTACAAGAGCGCATCGTTCACCGCCGCTTGCTCTCGCCCGACCACGTTCTGGAGCCGCGCAACGACGCCAGCCATGATGCCGGCTTCGCCGGACGCCCGCACCGACGGCGCCAGGAGGCGGCGGGTCGGAATGTCATCGATCGCATCGGCGATCGACAGGAGGACGCTGGCCGTGCGCGCATCGTTCGGATCGAGCCGTCCGAACAGGTAGGTCAGTTCGGCGAGGCTGACGCTCGAATGATGAGTCGGCCGGATCCGCAGGAGGCGCTTCATGGCCTCGGGTGCACGCCCCTGCAGGACATCGACGTAGACCGTCGTGTCCAGGAGAAGGTCGCGTCCCGGCGCCGGATCGTCCCGGACCATCGGCAGCGATGCGTCCGGCCGCCGGGTGGGCGCCGACCTGATCTTGTCCGGCTTGAGCCGTCGACGCGTCCGGGAAAGGTCAAAGCTCAAGGTCGATATCCGGGGGGATCGAACCCTCGAGCGCCAAGAGCTTCGCCCCGTAATCGTCCTCGATTGCGACGCGCGCCAGCGCGTATTCCAGAAGCTGCGTATCCGAGTCGATTCCGGATCGCGCTTTGGCTGCGGCCAGCAGGGTTTGCGTGATGCGCGCCTGGATGCGAGTGGTCGGACCATCGAAGAGACCGACCGACTGTGCTGCGCCGCTGACGGCCTCCCGTTTCAGGCGTGCGATGTCGGTCTGCGTCCTCTGTGACAGGCGGCGAGCGGGCATGCCGGGGCCTCCAAGGCTGTCGCACAACCTAGGTCATTCGTCGTACGTCTTCAAGGATGCCAAAAGGAACGTCGCCGCGTCCCACAGGCGGCAATCGCGCGTGCCGTCGCGGAGCACCGTGAAACACGCGTCGGCGGCGAGCCGGGCGACGTCGGCCCGGTCGGCGGCCGGATCGCCGCGATAGGAGAAGTTCAGGATCAGGAGGTGGCCGCACGGCCTGAGCACCCGGGCCGCTTCGCGGACATGCGTTTCGGCGAGGTCCATCCCGCCCTGGACCAGATAGGGGAACGTGTCGGCGGCGAAGACGAGGTCGAAGCTCTCGTTCGCGAACGGCGCAAGGTCGCGTCCGGGGGCGCGACGGATCTCGACGTTCGGCAGCCCGGCGCAGCGCTCCCGGGCGGCGCCGACCATCGCATCCGACACGTCGATGCCGACCGCGCGGGCGACGGAGGGCGCAAGCGCCCTGAGGAAGCGGCCGATGCCGCAGCCGAGGTCGAGCACGGCCCGGTCCGGCCCGAGGAGGCCCCACGCCCGCAGGGTGTCGACCACCTCGTCGGTCGCGGCGCGCAGCAGGGTCGGATCGCCGAGCGCGTAGAGCGCGACGCTCGCCTCGGGCGAGACCGCGGCCGCGCGGTCGAACGCCGCGGCGCAGCGGCCGACGGGATCGTCCACCGGCTCGCCGAGGTCGTGGTCGACGCAGCCGAGGACCGATCGGACCAGGTCGCAGGATCGGGCGTTCGCGCGGGCCAGCGCCAGCGCGGCGGCAAGGCGGCCTGCCGCGCCCGCGTCGGCACCGGCGAGCGCGTCGCGCGCGCACCCGAGCGCCGTCTCGACCTCGCCCTGGCTGGTGGCGCTCGCGAACAGCTGCATCAACGCGACGTTGGCCGGCGTCTCGCCGCGAGCGCAGCGCGCCAGCGGCCCGCGCAGCCGTGCCGGGACGCCGCGCAGCCACGGGTCGTCGGGCTCAGGCTGCGGCATCGCCGACCGCCGCATCTGCCACGCGGTGCAGTTCGCGACGCCGATTCCAGCGGTCGGTCGCGCCCCAAGCGTACTTGTAGGTCTCCTGCCCGCGCAGGAAGTGGAAGGTCCGGACGTCGTCGGCGAGCGCCTGCTCGATCGCGTCGGCGACGATGAGCGTGCCCGGGCTCTCGAACGCGAACGCCGGGTCGAAGCCGGTCAGGTAGCCGTAAGCCTCGCCGGCGTGCGCGAGCCCGTAGTAGACCGCCGCGACGGCGCCGCCGATGCGCAGCACGCGCAGACGGAGCAGGCCCGCGCGGTGGAGCGCCGGGGTGGCGTCCCGCTGGAAGCGCCGGACGCGCTCGTCCGCGAGCACGCCGGCCTCGCCGCGGCTGCGCCAGCGCAGCCCGTGCAGGCGGAACAGGTGATCGAGCGCCGGGCCGAGTCCGGCCGCGTCGGCTTCCTCGACGACCACGGGGCCGCGCCGCGCGGCGCGGTTGCGGGCGAGCGCCAGCTTGCGCCGCTTCGTGCCGGGCAGGACGGCGGCGAGGTCTGCCTGCCCGTCGAGCGCCAGCAACGGACAGGCGCTGCCCTCCGCGACCGTGTCCGTGCAACCGGGCAGGACCGGCAAGCGGAGGGCGGCCGCGCCCGGTCCGAGCTCCTCCAGGCACCAGACGTCCCAGGCGTCCGCGGCCTGCAAGGCGGCTTGCACGAGCGCCGCGCCGGCCTCGGCGGCGCAGTCGCGGTCGAGCAGTACGTCGAGGTAGTCGCTGACCGAGATCCCGATCGGCAGCAGGCGGCGGCCGTGCGCGCCGTCCTCGAGGTAGAACGGGGCCAGTCCGACGAGGCGGCGGCCGTCATGCACGGTGACGGCGGACAGCGCGCCGGGCGCAAAGGCGCGCCACCACGGGATCAGCCACGCCGGCGACTGGAACGGCGTCGCCTCCGGCGCCCGCCGCCACAGGTCCCACCAGGCCGGCGCGAGCGCGGCGAACGCCTCCGCGTCCCGGACGATGCCGGTCGCGAGCCCGCTCACGCGCCGCCCGCCCGGCGCGCGGCGCCAGGCCGCGCCGCCAGCCGCTCATAGAGCGCGAGGTAGTCCGCGGTCATGCGCTCGAGCGAGAAGCGCGCCCGGGCCGTGGCCCGGCAGACCTCGGCATCGAGGCCGCCGGCAAGCCCGATCGCGTCGGCCATCTCGGCGACGGTGCGCACCAGGAAGCCGGTGCGGCCGTGCTCGACCGTCTCGGCCAGGGCGCCGTTCGGGAAGGCGACTACCGGCGTGCCGCAGGCGAGCGCCTCGCGCGCCACGAGCGAGCTCGTCTCCGGCGCGAGCGAGGGCACGAGCAGGCAGCGCGCCGCCGTGAGCAGGCGGCGCTTGCGCGCGAAGCCGATCGGGCCGACGAAGCGCCGGCTCCGGTCGAGCCGCGGCGCGACCTCCTCGGCGAAGTAGCGCGCGTGCGTCGCGTACCGGAACACCGCGCCGGCGATCAGCAGCGCGCTGCCGGCGCGCCGCGCCGCCTCGATCGCGAGGTGCACGCCCTTCTCGGGGCAGATCCGGCCGAGCATCAGGGCGAAGCGGCGTTTCGCGTGCCGCGCCCGCAGCTCCGCGACCGGGACGCCGTTCGGGATCGGCGCCAGCAGGTTCGGGCTCGGCGGGCAGGCCTGGTGCTGCGCACGGCTGACGCAGTTGAGCCACGTGTCGGGCCGAGCCGGCCGCAGCGCCGCCTCCGGGTACCACGACGGTGGCAGGTGCAGGGTGGCCAGTGCCGGAACGCCGGGTGGCGGCAGGTAGGCGTGGAAATCGATCCCGTGCAGGTGGACGAGGTCGACCGGCCAGCGCGCCAGCGCGTCCGCGATGGCTTGGGCGTGCCGCGCGCGGGCGCGCGCCATGGCGTTATCGTCGAGCACGCCCGGCTCGCGGGCGACGGCGACGAGCGTGCCGCTCGTCCGAGACCCCTCCTGCGCCACCACGATCGAGCGATGGCCCGCCGCGACCAGCGCGCGGTCGAGGTGTGTGAGCACCTGCTCGGCGCCGCCGACCGCGTCCGGGCCGACGGCGGCCAGCGGGTAGGCGACGCCGAGAACGGTGAGGCTCACGCCGCCCTCTCCGAGCAAAGCTCGGCGAACGCCGCCCGGACGAGCGCCTGCCAGCGCGCGCCGGTCAGGCCCCAGTTGTGGCGCTCGTAGAGCAGGTCGCCGCCGTTCGGCAGGACCGTGAAGTCGCAGGCCGGGGCGGGCCGGAAGCGCTCGACGGCGGAGGTGAACGACGCGAGCGTCGCCTGCTGGCTCCGGTGCGCGGCGATCAGGCGGGCTTTCAGGCGGCGCTGATCGTCGCTCAACCGAAGCGCCAGCTCGCCCGGCCCGGACTCGGGGATGAACCGCTGCCTCACCCAGCCGTCCGGGCCGGCGCGGTAGAACGGCATCTCGATGATGGCGGGGGCAGGGTCGCTTTCACCTCTCCCGCTTGCCGGAGGGGTCGAGACGTCTGCTCTCACCCGGTCGGCGCTACCGCGCCGACTCGACCTCTCCCGCACGCAAGTCGGGTGTTCCCGACTTGCGTCACTATGATGCCGAACTCGGGAACACCCGAGTTCGGTGCGGGAGAGGTGGTGCACGCGGGAGAGGTGGTGCGCGCGGGAGAGGCGGCACGCCGCGTGCACCGCGAACGCGACCGCGTCGTGGTCCGGATGGCCGCCCTCGCAGGCGTGGGTCAGGACGACCGCGATCTCGCGCTCGCTGAACAGGGCCGCGAGGCGGCGCGCCAGATCGGCCAGCCGAAAGGCCGCCTGCTGATCCGGCACCCCGAGCCCGATCAGCGCCTCCGGCCCGATCCCGGCGATCCCGGCCGCGGTCTCGAGCTCCTGCCGTCGCGCCGCCGCGTAGGCCTCGGGCGTCGCGAAGCCGTGCGCGCGCGTGTCCCGCAGGTTGCGCGGCGCACCGTCGGTGACATGGACCAGGGTGATTCCCTCGAGACGCCCCAGTTGCCCGCCGCAGCCGATCGTCTCGTCGTCGGGGTGCGCGACGACGACGGCGACACCGCGGGCCGCGACCGCGCCCACCCCGGCGAGCCGCGCCAGGAGCTCCCGTGCGGCGAGGGCGCTCACTCGGCCGCCGCCCGCAGCGGCGGCTCGACGGCAGCGCCGGACGAGCCGGCATAGCGGCGCACCATCGCGGCGCAGAAGTCGCCGAATTCCTCTGCTGCCTGAGGCGGGCTGGTGTGGTGGGGCGCGATGCCCCGGTGCTCGGGGGTGAAGCAGAAGGTCACGGTGACGTCGAAGTCGGCGAGCGCCGCCATCTGCCGGTCGAACCAGGCGAGCGCGTTCGGCCGGAAGCTGTCCGCCCACGACAGCCCGGTGCGCAGGTGCCGGACGCCGAGCCGCTTCATCCAGGCGACGGCATCGTCGAGGCGGTGGTCCTCGAAGTGGAACCACTGGCAGATGCCCATCGCGGGCGTGAGCGCCGCGAACGCCTCGGCGGCCGGTTTCGGCGCGCCGTCCTCGCGCAGGAGCCCCATGTAGAAATGCCGGTAGTAGGACGAGCCCTCGGCCTCGCGGTGGCGGGTGGTCGCCTCCCAGGCGCGCGGCAGGTCATACAGGCTGTACCAGTGGATGCGCGGCGTCTTGCCGACGAGCAGCTCGGCGGTGCGGCGCAGGCCCCAGACCTGGACCTCCTCGGCCCCGAAGGTCGAGATCCCGACCTCGGTCGCCCAGACCGGCTTGTCGGTCACGGCGCGGATCTCGTCGATCTTTGCCGGCCACTCGTGGATCTGCCAGAGGTTCCAGTCGAGCGGGAAGCCGTGCACGGCGACGACGTCGACGTGGTCGAGCACGCCCTTGCCGGCCATGCTCAGCACGAAGGTCGGATCGATCGGCGACATCCCGCCGAGCACCCGCGGCAGGGTCGCATTCTCGGCCCGGATCGCCTGCCCGGCGCAGATCGCGGTCCGGGCGAACAGGCTCCAGTCGGGGTCGATCTCCGGGTCCCAGTGCGACTTGTTGTTCGGCTCGTTCCAGATCATCGCCGCTTCGATCATGCGGTCCGCCCCCTCGCCGGATGGACGCTGTAGGCCCAGGCAGGCCGCGCCGCCCGCCGGCAGACGTAGACCTCGGCCTCGGGGTGCGCGACGATCTCGAAGCCGGCGCTGCGCAGCATGGCCTGCGCGCACGCGGCGTTCGGCGCCCACCAGTTCGTCGGATCGTCGGCGTATTCGTGCTCGATGAAGTGCAGCTTCGGATAGCCGGGCCGGTCGAAGTGCTCGGCCTCCCAGAAGCTGTGGTTCCGGGCGACCGGGTCGACCTCGGCCGCGCCGCGCTGCATCGTCTGGAGAACGAGCAGGTCGCCCGCGACGTGCTCGTGCACGAGGTCGAGCGCGAGCAGCGGGTGGCGCAGGTGGTAGAGCACGCCGAGGAACAGCACGACGTCGAAGCGCTCCCCGAGCGCGCCGACGTCGTACACGGACAGCGTCCGGAACTCGATGTCGAGCCCTCTCGTTCGAGCCGCGAAGCGCGCCTGCGCCAGGTAGTCCTCGTCGGAGTCGATGCCGAGCACCCGCTCGGCGCCGCGCGCCTTCATCTCGAGCGCGTAGAAGCCGCCGTTGCAGCCGATGTCGAGCACGCTCCGGCCGGTCAGGTCGTGGGGGATGGCGTGCGCGAACTGCCGCCACTTCACGGCCGGGTAGTCGCCGAGGAAATGGTCCGGCGCCGTCCAGACCCCGCGCGCCAGCTCGATGTTGTGGAACCAGGGCCCGAGCGCGGCGGCGCGGCGGCGGATCTCGTCGGGCGCTGGCGCCTCGGCCGAGCTCATGCCGGTTCCCGGCTCGGCTCCTGCCGGACGGACGCGCGCCCGTCCGGCCAGCCGAGCCCGACCCGCGCTCCGGCCGCCTCGGTCCCGTCCGCGCCGAGCAGGCCGATCGCGGCGCGGTAGCCGTTGAGCGTGCCGACATCGACGTAGGCGCGTCCCGCCTCGATCCCGACCGCCGCGCCGCCCTGCCCGAGCCAGGCGTTGACCAGCGTGCCGATGTACTCGTCCCGGCACTGGCGCGCGCGCCAGAGGTCGTGCAGCTCGGCCAGCACGCGGCCCGGCATCTTGAACGCGCCCCAGATCCAGTTCGAGGCGGCGTCCGCCTGCTTGACCTGGATCTCGCGCACACGCCCGCCCTCTCCGAGCACGACGGCGTCGAACAGCTCCGGCCGCTCGACCGGAAAGAGCAGGAACGCCAGCCGGTCGTCCGGCAGCTCGGCGAGCGCCGTCTCGGGGAACCAGACCGTGTCGGGCAGGCCGACGATCACCGGCTCGTCGTCGGGCACGAGCGGCGCGGCGCGGAAGATGGCGTCGCACAGCCCGCTCGGGCGCGGCTGCACCATGTAGGCGATCACGGCGTCGCCGTAACCGGCGCCGTAATACTCCAGGATGTCCGACTTGCCGGGCGAGATGACGAAGCAGATCTTGCGCGCGCCGCCGCGGATCATGCGCTCGACGAGGTACTCGCTGACCGCGCACGGCCGCTCCACGCCGGCGTCGAGCCGGCTGCCGACCGGCAGCAGCTCCTTCGAGAACGCCAGCGGCTGGATGCGGCTGCCGCGTCCGGCGGCGGGCACGATGCCCCACATGCTAGGCCTCCGCTGGTTCGGCCACGGGCGCGCGCGCCCGGGCGCTCTCGACCGCCGCCTCGAAGGCGGCGGCCCGCCGGTCGGACGTGTGCTCGTCGAGCACGCGCGCCCGGGCGGCGGCGGCGATGCGCCTCAGCTCCGCATCGGAGCGGTCGAGCGCCGCCGCCGCCTCCTCGGTCGTGCGCGCGACCAGGATCTCGCGGCCGGGGGTGAAGAAGGCGTCGAGCCCGTCCCAGGTGTCGGACAGGATCGGGCAGCCGCAGGCCGCGGCCTCGAACAGCCGGCCCGAGGGGCACCAGCCCATCTCGGCCATGGCCCGGCGGGTGACGTTGAGCGTGAGGCGCGAGGACGAGAAGAACGCCGGGTGCTCGGGCGGCGGCAGGTGGCGCACGAAGAAGATGTTCGCCGTCCACGGGAAGTCGTCCGGGTACTGCGCGCCGCCGATGAGGAAGCGCCGACCCGGCCGCAGCCGCGCCGGCGCGACGAACAGGGCCTCGAGCGCCGCCTGCCGGTCGGCCGCGTACGTGCCGAGGTAGGACAGATCCGACGCGAAGCCGGCAAGCGGCGCGACCGGGCGATGGACCGCGGGATCGACGTGCCCGTAGAGCGGCGCGACGCGCCGTGCGCCGAGCTGCGTGCGCAGGCGCTCCAGCGCCGCGCCGCCCGTGTAGCTGAGCACGAGATCGAACGCGGCCAGGCCCTGCGGGCCGAGGTAGGCGACGCTCTCGCCACAGTCGAGGCGCGACAGCGTCACGGGCGTGTCGAGGTCGTAGAAGACGCGCACCGCGCCGCGCGCCTGCCCGACGAGGTCGGTCGCCGGCAGCGCGTCCGGACAGTAGGACGTGACCATCGCGACGTCGGCCTCGGCGACCTCGCGGGCGGCGCGCCGGCAGACCGACTCCCAGTCCGGATAGAGCACGAGCGCGCCGCCGGGCGTCTCGAGGCAGTCCCGGTTCATCGCGTAGTAGGGCACGTCGCGCTCGAAGAAGACGACCCGGTGGCCGCGCGCCGCCAGCGCGGCGCAGAGCCCACGCCACAGGGTCGCGTGGCCGTTGCCCCAGGAGGACGAGATGGTCAGGCCGAAGACGACGATCTTCATGCCACCCTCTCGTTCAGGCCGAGAACCTTGGCGCCCCAGGCGCCCGCGACGAGGCAGCTGACGGAGGCGGGGCCGATCTCGAAGCGCGCGATCGCGTCGAGCGGCAGGCCGAGGATGTGAGCGAGCGCGGCCTTGATCAGGTCGGCGTGGCTGACGAGCGCGATAGCCTCGTCCGGATGGGCGGCGCAGAGGCGCTCGAGCGCGCCGACGATGCGGACCTGCGCCTCCAGCATGGTCTCGCCGCCGGGCGGCCGGGTCAGGCTCCGGGCCGTGTTCCACAGCCGCCAGTGCGGATCGTCCCGCAGCTCCTCGAAGCCGCGGCCGGACCAGCCGCCGAGATCGATCTCGTTCAGGCCCCCGTCGACCTCGACCGCGAGGCCGAGCCGCCCGGCGACGAACGCCGCGGTCTCGCGGGCGCGGTCGAGCGGGCTGGCATGGACGGCCGCGATGCGCTCGCGCGCGAGCCGCTCGGCCACCGCCGCCGCCTGCGCCCGGCCCTCGGCGCCGAGGGCGACCCCCGGCATGCGCCCGCACAGCACCCGGTCGAGCCGGTCGTGGGCGGCGTGACGCACGAGGAACACGGTCGTGGTCATCCGGTCAGTGGGCGGTTTCGCCGTCGCCGTTCACGAAGCGCAGGGTGCGCTCGCGCGCCTCGTGATCGGTGAACTGCTGCGGCGGCGACTTCATGAAGTAGCTGGACGGTCCGACGAGCGCGCCGCCGATCCGGCGGTCGAGCGCGAGCTTGGCGCAGCGCACCGCGTCGATCACGACGCCGGCCGAGTTCGGCGAGTCCCAGACCTCGAGCTTCAGCTCGACGTTGAGGGGAACGCCGCCGAACGTCGTCCCCTCCATGCGGATGTAGGCCCACTTGCGGTCGGTCAGCCAGGGCACGTAGTCGCTCGGGCCGACGTGGATGCTGCCGCTCGGAAGGGGCATGTCGAGCTGGCTGGTCACCGCCTGCGTCTTGGAGATCTTCTTCGACTCGAGCCTCTCCCGCTCCAGCATGTTCTGGAAGTCGGCGTTGCCGCCGAAGTTCAGCTGATAGGTCCGGTCGAGACGCACGCCGCGCTCGCGGAACAGGTTGGCGAGCATGCGGTGGACGATGGTGGCGCCGACCTGGCTCTTGATGTCGTCACCGAGCAGCGGCAGCCGGCGGGCCTCGAAGCGCTTCCGCCAGTCCGGGTTCGAGGCGATGAACACCGGGATGCAGTTGACGAAGGCGCAGCCCGCGTCGAGCGCGCGCTCGGCGTAGAACTCGGTCGCGGCCTGCGAGCCGACCGGCAGGTAGGAGACCACGACGTCGGTGCGCGAGTCCTCCAGGACGCGGGCCACGTCGGCCTCCGGCTCGCCCGATTCCTCGATCTCCTCGCGCAGATAGCGGCCGAGCCCGTCGAGCGTCCGGCCGCGCCGGACCGGGATCCCGGTCGCCGGCACGCCGGCGAAGCGGTGGGTGTTGTTCGGCGGGGCATGGATCGCCTCCGCCACGTCCCGGCCGACCTTGGCGGCGTTCACGTCGAACGCCGCCGACACCTCGATGTCGCCGACGTGGTAGCCGCCGAGCGCCACGTTCATCAGCCCCGGCACCGGCTCGTTGGCCCGGGCGTCCCGGTAGTAGGTCAGTCCCTGGACGAACGAAGACGCGCAATTGCCGACGCCGACGATGCCCACGCGGAGTTTTCTCGGGCTCAAACGACGACTCCTTGCGGAACCCCGACTGGAAAGCTCGGCGCGTCCAAACGCCCGGGCGTCAACGTTTGTTCCCCTCCCGAAGGAGCGGGCAACAGCTTGAAACCGGGAGCGTTTCGCGCGAAAGCCGCCCTGGCCGCAGATGCGCGGACCGAACGCACGGCCGTCCCGCGAAGGAAGTCGAGGAATGTCGAATCGAACCCATGCCCAGCCGCGCGCCCGGTGCGCGATCTCGGGCCAGGACGTCCCGCACGGAAAGCTGGTCACCCTCGACCACCTCCGCCCGGCGCTCGTCCAGCGCATCCGGCAGGACCATCCGGACCTCCCCGACGACGCCGCCGTCAGCCGCACCGAGGTCAACCGGTACCTGATGACCTACGTCGAGGACCTGCTGCGCACCGAGCGCGGCGACCTGACCCGGCTCGACGCCGAGGTCGCGCGCAGCCTCGCCCAGGGCGAGCTCGTCTCCCAGAACATCGAGAACGACACCGAGGCGCGCACCCTCGGCGAGCGGCTGTCCGATGGGCTCGCCACCTTCGGCGGCAGCTGGACCTTCCTGATCGGGTTCGGCGCGGTCCTCGCCGTCTGGATCGTGGTCAACATCCTCGCGGCCGAGCGGGCGTTCGACACCTACCCGTTCATCCTGCTCAACCTCGTCCTGTCCTGCGTGGCCGCCGTCCAGGCGCCGATCATCATGATGAGCCAGAAGCGGCAGGAGGCGAAGGACCGCCTGCGCGCCCTGAACGACTATCGCGTCAACCTGAAGGCCGAGCTCGAGATCCGGCACCTGCACGAGAAGCTGGACCACCTGATCTCGCGGCAGTGGCAGCGCCTTGCCGAGATCCAGGAGCTCCAGATCGAGCTGCTGCAGCAGCGCCCCTGACCGCTGGTCAACCCGGCGCCGCCGTCCCGTCCTCGAAGGCCCGCGTCCGCACGACGGTCACGTTGCAGGCGGCTTCCGCCACCACCTGCGACGAGACGCTGCCGAGATAGCGGCGCATCGCCGAGGCGGCGCGCGCCCCGATCACGATGTGGTCGACCTGGGCGTGACGGGCGTAGTCGAGCAGCGCCGGGGCCGGGTCCGATGCCTCCAGCACCGTGTAGGTGATGCGGTCCGGCGCCACGCCGAGCGCCTGGGCCCAGTGCTTGAGCTCGACGAGGCGCTGGACGTGCAGGTTGCGGCCCAGCTCGTCCTCGCCGAAATCCACGCCGATCCGCGGCGCCTTGAGGACGTTGACGCAGGCGAGCCGCGCCCCCGGCTCGATGGCCAGGATACGCCGCACGATCGTCCGCAGCGCGTCGGCGAGCGCTTCCGTCTCCGGCGCGAGGTCGACCGCCGCCATGATGATCGGCGCGCTCGCGAGGTGGCCGGACACCGGCCGCGGCGACGGCCGGGGCGCGGGCCGCGCGACGCGGAAGCGCCGCCGCGCGACCGTGAGGAAGTCGTCGCGCGCCAGGCGTTCGGCGCGGGCGCTCAGCACCACCTGGTCCGGGTGGCCGAGATCGAACGCGAGCTGCCCGGCGGTGGCAGGGCGCTGGTCCGGATCGACCTCGAGGCAGCGCAGGATCAGCTCCTGCAGCCACGGCGGCACGTCGGCGTTGAGCCGGCGCGGCGGAGTCGGATCGCGCCAGAACCGCCGGCGCAGCCCGCGCTGCCCGGAGGGGATGCCGAACGGCCGCTGGGCCGTGGCCAGGAAGTAGAGCATCACCCCGAGGGCGAACAGGTCGCTGCGCGGATCGGTCCGGTCGCCCATCACCTGCTCGGGCGAGATGTAGGGGCCGGTGCCGACCGGGAGGTGGAACTCCTCCTGCATGAGGTCCGGCAACTGGTCGTGCCGCGACAGGCCGTAGTCGATCAGCACCGCCTCGCCGCCCTCGCGGAACATCACGTTGCTCGGCTTCACGTCGTGATGGATGACGTGCTGGCGATGGAGGTCGTGCAGCGCCGCCGCCACCGTCGCCCCGATCCCGGCGACGCGGGCCGGCGCGAGCGGCGTCTCGTCGAGGAGCGGCAGCAGCGAGGCGCCACTGATGCGCTCCATGACGATGTAGGGCTGCGCCTCGAAGCCCGCGGCCGCGACGAACCGCGGCACGTGCGGCCCCGACAGCCGCGGCAGGATCATCTGCTCGACCTCGAAGCCGACGATCGACCCCGGCCCCTCGCCCCAGTCGATGATCGGCACCTTCATGATCAGGGAAAGCGGGCCGTGCTCCGGGTGCGTGACGCGCCACAGGACCGCCATCCCGCCTTCGTGCAGGCGCTCCTCAAGGCGGAAGCCGTCGACGACCTGACCCGGTTCGAGACGCTGCGGCATCCTCACCGTCCGAGGCTGAGCCGCGCGGCCAGACGCGGCGGCAGGCCCGCGTCCGCGATCTTCCGGGCCGCGGCCTCCACGTCATATGGGACGCGGACGGTCGTCAAGGCGTGGCGCGCGTCGTCGAGCAGCGCGTAGGCGGCGGCCGGATTGCCGTCGCGGGGCTGCCCGACCGCGCCGATGACCGCGAGCCACCGCCGGGTCGGCAGGAGCGGCACGGCCACGCCGGGCACCGGCGTGTGGCCCTGGGCCGGCCGGCCGGGAGCCATGGCGTACAGAGCCGGCACGTGCACGTGCCCGCACAAGGTCACCCGTGCGTCGGTGCGCTCCAGGCTGCGCTCGGCGTCGAACCGGTCCAGGATGTAGTCCCACGAGCCGGGCGCCCAGGCGTTGGCGTGGACGTAGAGGATGTCGCCCTCGCGCGCCCCGAGCGGCAGCCCGGCGAGGAACGCGCGGGCATCGGCGTCGAGGCGGCCGCGCGTCCAGCGGATCGCCGCCTGCGCATCGGCGTTCATGCGGTCGTCGTCGCCGAGCGCCGCGGCGTCGTGGTTGCCCAGCAGCGCGACGGCGCCCCGCGCCACCTCCGTGCGCACCGTATCGACGATCCAGCCGGGATCGGCGCCGTAGCCGACGTAGTCGCCGAGGAAGATCATGCGGTCGACCGCGGAGCGCCGCGCATGCGCCAGGCACGCCTCGAACGCCTCGCGGTTGCCGTGCATGTCGCTCATCAAGGCGATGCGCATCGCGGCATCATACACGCCGGATCGCGTCGCGCGCGGCCTGTGCCCTCGTCCGTCGCATCGCGCCGGGCGAGAGCGGCTGTGCGGCTCGAGCCTCGCGCGAGCGGCAACAACAGGGAATTGCGCGGACGGTTCGCCGGCGTCGAAGGGGCGATCTGCAACCAGACGCGGGTTGCATCGAAAATTCGGAAGGCTTTGCAAAGACTTGGCGAACGTTCCTGTTTTTCTTCGGAACAGGGAGGTTTTCGCGCGGATCAGAGAGTGTTTTCGCGCGGATCAGGGAGGTTCCGATGCCGATCAGGGAAAAAGTGCGCGCCGAGGTCTCCGGCTCAAAGGGACGGCGACAATCGTGAACCGCAGGATGCAATCAGCCGGAAAACGGTGTCAATCGCGGTAGGGACGCCCATTACTGGGCGCCCCCCGCACAGATCCGAGCAGGCCCGATTCGGGCACTCGGCTCCCACCTCGGGTGTTTGACGGCGAAGCGTACGCTCGGCCAGGGATGAAGGATGCGCGGTTTCGGGAGGAAGGCTTCGGCCAGCTTCGCCACCCGTGTCCACGTCGAGCCGTCCCGTTGGCTCCGGCGCCGAAGCACGCGTCGCCATAGGTCCGTGACGTGGTAGCGGAAGGCCGCCACCGCCCGAGTGTTCGTCGGCACAGCATGATACGCCGCATAGCCGCCGACCACCTGTTTCAGCCAACGCCCCTGGACCGGGATCGGCTGATGCATGCGCCGCCGCAGCGCCGCCTTGACCGCCCGCAACGTCGACCGCATGCGGTCGCTGCGGCTCTTCCGCCGGAGCTGGAAGGTGCCCCGGCTGGATCGCCCACAGATGTGCGTGAAGCCCAGGAAGCCGAAGGTTTCCGGCTTCCCAAACCCGCGCCGCGCGCGGTTGGCCGCCGCGAAGCGGCCGAACTCGAGCAGGCGGGTCTTGTCCGGATGCAGCGTCAGCGCAAACGCCTCCAACCGCGCGCGCAACGCGTCCCGGAAGCGACGGGCATCGGCCTCATACTCGAAGCCGACCACGAGATCGTCCGCGTAGCGGACGATGATCATGTTGCCCGCGGCCTCGCGCCGTCTCCAGCGCTCGGCCCAGAGATCGAACACGTAGTGCAGGTAGACGTTGGCCAGAAGCGGCGAGATCACCGACCCCTGCCCGGTCCCCGTCTCACTGACGTTGACGACCCCATCCTCCAGGACCCCCGCCCTCAGCCATTTCTGGATCAGGCGGAGGATGCGCGGATCGCCGATCCGATGGTTCAGGAAGCGGAGAAGCCACGACTGGCTCACCGTATCGAAGAACGACCGGATGTCGGCGTCCAGGATCCAGCCCACCTTGGTGCGGGTGATCCCGACCGCGAGCGCGTCGAGCGCGTCATGCGCGCCCCGCCCGGGCCGGAAGCCGTACGAGAACCCGAGGAAATCCTCTTCGTACACCGCATTCAGCACCGCTGCCGTGGCCCGTTGGACGATCTTGTCCTCCAGTGCCGCGATGGCCAGCGGGCGCCGGCTGCCGTCCGCCTTGGGGATGAACCCGCGGCGGGCCGGCAGCGCCCGATACGCTCCCCGATGGATCTGCTGGTGCAGATCCTCGATCCGACGATCGAGATCGGCCTCGTAGGCCTGCCACGTCAGCCCGTCCACGCCAGGAGCCGCCCGTCGCCCGAGGGCGAAGAAGGACGTCCGCAGCAGGTCGGGAGTGACGTGGTGGAGGAGCGCGGTGAACCGTTCCTTCTTCCGTGTCCTTGCAACGTGCCGTACGCGGTCCAGTCCCTGGGGCACGCTTTCCCGGTCCTGCGCCCGCCGGCTTCGTCGCTACTATGGCGGAGTCTGACTTCTCCCGTCCGTGCATCATCGGCTACGGCTCCTCGCCTTCCCGATGCGGACCGGTCGGCCCTGCGGCCGCCGGTCGGGCGGGAGATCTCCCGGTTCCCGCGCCAGGAGCGTGCGTGCATGCCAGGGTCTCTGACCACGCCGGGTCGCACGAGTGCTCGCGCTGACGCACCCGCCCGTGTTGCCTTCCGCTACCGTAACGGCGTCGGCACCCGGAACAACCGGACTTTCGCGGCTCAATGGCTGGCCTGCACGTCCCCCTGCCGACGCTTCGCCGCAGCCCTCGCGGGCTGCTGCGCACGGCTCGGGGCCGACGTGGATCGCTACTCCTTCGTCGTATCGGACTTGCACCGACTACTCCTGGCCGGTCTCCCGGCGCACTACGGTTCCCTGCTGATTGCTTCGGAGTCGCGGTAACCGCAGCTGCCCCTCTGGCCTCTCCGTTTCAGGTAGAGGCGCCCAGATCCCTTCCCTTCAGGGGAGGGCCGTCTCGCGCAAAGCGCGAGCGGGGTGGGGGCAGTCGGACAAGCGCATCATCGATCAGGTCGAGCAGGGGCCCTGCGCCCCCACCCGGGCTCGGCCCTTCGGGCCGAGTCCGCCCTCCCCATCCCATCTCGGGCCTGCCCGAGATGGGCAGATGGTGGCGCAAGTCGGGAACACCCGACTTGCGCGGGAGGGATCAAGCGTCCATTCCGAACCGAATGGCAGTCCTTGATTGCGCGAGCAAACCCGAACCAATCTCCCGGATCCCGTAATTATATGACACCCTCGCCTTCTCCCTCGACACCGGATCCGCGGCCGGCCACCTCGCCTCGGCTCCACGTCGACCCCGCTCAGGCCAGCCCCGTCTCCTCGACCCGGCGCTTGTCGACCTCCTCGCCGTAGCGGCGCAGCAGGTGCGCCTCGCTGAGCAGCCCGAGCACGCGGCGCGTCTCGGGGCCGTCGACCACCGCCAGGGCGTCGGCTTCGGTCCGGTCGAACGCCGCCATCGCCTCCTTGGCGTTCATCGCCGGCAGCAGCACGTGATCGGTGACCTGCAGCAGGTCGGCGACGCGCTCCGCGCCCGGGGTCTCGAGATGCGCCTCCGGGACGGCCACGAGCCCGGCGTAGCGGTCGGCGTCGTCGAGGGCGACGACGCGCTTCTCGGAGCCGAGCGGGAACTGGCGGCGGAAGGCCGCAAGGCGCATGTCGGCGCGCACCGTGCGCACGTTGCTCTGCATCAGCCGGCCGACCGTCAGGTCGCGCACCCAGCCGACGTCGTGCGCGCTGCGGATCGTCTCTCCCCGGAGATGGAAGCGCCAGGTCGCGAACGAGTAGCCGAACAGGCGCCGCACCACGATTGCGGCGTTGGTCACGGCCATCAGCACGACCCCGGCGACGGCGAAGTCGCGCGTCGTCTCGAGCGCCAGGAAGGTCATGGCCAGCGGCGCCCCGATCACCGCGGCGCCGAAAGCGGTCATCCCGACGGTGGCGAGCAGCATCGGGTCCACCGACGGCATCGCGACCGCGACCAGGATCGCGAACAGCTTGCCGAGCAGCGCGCCGAGCAGGAGGGAGGCGAAGAACAGGCCGCCGCGGAAGCCGCTGCCGATCGAGACGGCCGAGGCGACCGTCTTCAGGAGCAGCAGGACGAGCAGCGCCTGCGTCGTGACCTCGAGGGACAGGATGTGGTGGAGCACGCCGTGCCCCGCCGAGAGCACGCCGGGCGTGAGGAGCGCCAGCCCGCCGACGGCGAGTCCGCCGGCGGCCGGGCGCAGCGCGGCCCAGGGCACGGCGCGCCGCAGCACCACCTCGACCAGCGACATGCTCCGCATCAGGATGATGCCCGTGAGGCCGCAGAGGATGCCGAGCAGCAGCGCAAGGCCGTAGTCCACCGGGAGCGGCGCGCTCAGGCCGCGGAACGGGGCGATCGGATCGACCCCGCCGAACGCGCCTGCGACCAGGAAGCCCGCGACGGCGCTCGCCATGATCGGGGCGAGGTTCGCGATCGCGTAGGTGCCGACGATGAGCTCGAAGGCGTAGAAGGCGCCGGTGAGCGGCGCGCCGAAGGCGGCCGCGATCGCACCGGCGGCGCCGCACCCGACCAGGACCCGCAGGTCGGCCCGGCGCAGGCCGATGGCGCTGCCGAGCCGGGACGCCAGCCCGCCGCCCGCCTGGGCGTAGGCCGCCTCCAGGCCGACCGAGGCGCCGAAGCCGTTCGAGATGATGTTCTGGGCGCCGACCACGGCGCCGTCGGCGAGCGACAGGCGGCCGCCGTAGAGCGCGTTGGCCTCGATCGGGTCGATGGGCGCGCGCGGCCACCAGCGCGCGAGGCCGAGGTTGAGGAGACCGAGCAGCAGGCCGCCGGCGATCGGCACGAGCAGGAGCACGAGCGGAGCGGTGTTGCGCATCGCGCTCAAGCCCAGCTCCGCTCCCGGGCCGAACAGCACCACGTGCAGCCAGTGCGTCGCGCCGCCCATGAGCGACGCGACGAGCCCGCTCGCGCCGCCGGCCAGGATGGCGAGCCCCACGAGGGCGATCTCGCTGCCGCGCATCCAGCGGCGGACCGCGGCGAGCCCCCGGACCGGATGCAGCATCGAGCGAAGGCGCTTGCGCAGCCGGACCGCCCGGCCATCCCAAGGCGGCCCCTGATGCGTTTCCTGATGCGTTCTTTGGCGCAGGGCCGGCGCGCCGGCGGCTCGTTCGGCGTGGTCGCTCATCCCCGCCAGCTTACGCGCGGACAGGCGGCTGCGGTACCGTCCACCGGGGCTCCGGTCGAAGGAAGACCGGCGCGCGGCCGGCGTTCAAGGTGCCCACGACAACACCGCCTCACGGTGCGAGGCTGCTCCCGCGACGAGAGCGAAGCGGTTGTTTCTATGGAGCCCTCACCAGGGGCGGCCCTCCGGCGCGCCGCGGCCGAGCCGGTCCGGCAGCGGCTCGCCCTCGGCCACGAACCGGAGGGACACGGAGTTCATGCAGTAGCGCTCGCCGGTCGGCGGCGGACCGTCGTCGAACACGTGCCCGAGATGGCCCTCGCACCGCGCGCATCGGATCTCGGTGCGGACCATGCCCCAGCTGGCATCCCGCACGACCGCGACGTGCGCGCGGTCGACCGGATCGAAGAAGCTCGGCCAGCCGGTTCCCGACTCGAACTTCGTTCCCGAGCGGAACAGCGGCAGGCCGCACAGGCGGCAGACGTAGGTGCCGGCCGCCTTCGCGTCGTTGAACACGCCGCAGAACGGCGCCTCGGTGCCGTGCTCCAGGAGCACCGCCCGCTCCTCCGCGGTCAGATCGGCGGCGAGCGCCCGGTGCTGCCCGGGAGACGGGGGCGCCAGGTCGAAGCCGGCCGCGGACCGTCGGGCCGCTCCGGCGGCCGTCGCGGCGTGTTCGGCAGGATGGGTCATCGGCGGCTCCCGGTTCGAATCGGACGCCTCAAGCGGCCTGCACGCCGGCGGCCGTCGCCACGGCCGGGCCTGAGGCCGGCTCCGGTTCGCACGCCGCCAGGTCGTCCTCGAGATGCTCCCGCAGCCGGACGAGCATGTCGCGGTGTTGCGGCCCGAGCCCGGCCGACCGGAGCCGCTCCTCGATCAGCCGCAGCGTGGAGCGGGCGTCGCGCTCCGACATGGTCCAGCCGCGACGAGCGCTGCGCATCCGCGATTCCCCTGGTCCCTCGGTACGCAGGTGGGTGCGAGCGGCGCCGTTCTCAAGACGCGGCGTCGCGGCGGGCCGGTCAGGCAGCGCGCCTGGCGCAGTCCGCACGACCGACCGGCACGACGAGCACGGTCCGACCGGCTGCGTCGGTGACCTCAATGTCCCAGCCGGACAGGTCTGACGAGGCAGCCTCGCTTTCGGCGAGGATGTCCGAGGCCATGCGCTCGGCTCGGCGCGCGGCGGCGCCGAGCGTGGGAAGAAGGGCGCCGTCGTCGTCGGGCGTCAGTTGCCCGCCGCGCCAGACGTGGAAATAGAACCGGTTCATGCCTTGGGACTTCCTCCAGGTTCGTTGATATTTCGCTAAGGCGGCGGGGTCCTGCGGACGGCCTGTGTCGGCTTCATGGCAGCTCGGCAGTCGCGCCGCTGCTCCTTCCACGAGAAGGCCCGAGCCGCGGTCCTTCCACCGCGGCCTGAATCGCGTGAGAGTGGGCCGCAGCCGACGCACGCCTTGGGGCCCTGATGATCCACGCCGAATGCCACACGGCCGACGACGCCCTCACCGCGGCGTTCGACGCGACGCCCTGGTTCCGCGAAGCGGACCGGGACAGCATCCTGCACGTCGCCGGCGAAGGCTGGTCCGGGGTGCGCATCGCGGATGCCCTCGAGCGGCGCCCCGGCTACGAAAAGCTGCGCGAGCTGGTCGCGTACGCGACGGAGCGGCTGGGTGCAGAGTCGCTCGAGGATCCTGCGTTCGCGACATTCGAATGCCTCGTGAACGGGCCGGAGGCGCTGGCCTGGCTCGAGGAGAACAGGCCCGACGTGGCGGCGGCGATCCGCAGCCGGTGAACCGCGGGGCGCCGTCCCGGCGTGCTCAATGCCCGGTCCGTTTCGGGAACCCGGGACGGTCGTAGAGCGCCTCGATCTCGCTGCTGAACAGCAGGACCGAGTCGGTGCGCACCACCGCGCGCGACCGCTCGTCGGTCGAGAGCTGCTCGACGACGTAGCGGATCGCGCTGGCGACGCTCACGCCGCGGCGCGCCATCGCCGCCTCCCGGCCCGGCTCGGGCGGGATGATGACCACGTCGGCGCGGCCTCCCAGGTCGACGCTCTGCATGGCTGTCCTCCTCGCGAGGGGGTTGGTCCCCCGATCATCGGGAGTGCTGGCTACCACGCGGGGCCAGGCAGGGAACCTGCCCGCGGGTCATGGCCGCCTGCTCGGACGGAATGGAACGGTCTCAGGAGGGTCACAATCCGGCACGCGGCGGGGCCGCGCGAGACAGCGCAGCGCGAGCCGTCCGCCCGCTGCTCACGGCCCCGGCGCTGCGCAGCATCCGCTCGACCGCGCTCGCAGCAGCACGCGGCGGGCCGGGCCAGCGCGGCAGGTCACGGCCCTGCCGCCCGCCCCATTTTCCGTAGCACGAAAATGTTGACAGCCCTTTTTCCGTGCTAAAGTAATTCCATGGCGATCACCTACGATTTCGCCAAGCGCAACTGGACCCTGGCTGAGCGAGGGCTGGATTTCGAGGAGGCCGCGGAGGTGTTCGCAGGGCCGAAGACGAGCTTCGCGGACCTTCGCCGCGACTACGGCGAGCTTCGGCTCGTCACTGTCGGCCTCTGCCGAGGCCGGATGGTGGTCGTCGTCTGGACACCGCGCGGGACCGCGCGCCACGTCATCTCGATGAGGAAAGCCAATGTCAAGGAACAGCGCCGCTACGGCCCCCAGCTCCGCTGAGACGAATCGCCCGATCGGCGGCAGCGACATGGAGAAGGTCGACGCCCACCGGATCACGTTCGAGGAATACCTCGAGATCCCCGAGCTGGACGACAGCTGGCTCGAGCCGATCGAGATCGACGAGAACGACCGGGTGGTCCGCCGCGGCCGCCCGCGCAAGCCCGACCGCAAGCGGCACGTTTCGCTGCGCCTCTCGCCCGACGTCCTGGCGCACTTCAAGGCCAGGGGGCCGGGCTGGCAGACGCATGTCGACGACGTCCTGCGCGCCGCCATGTCGGTCGAGCAGGATGCGGCCCTGCGCGAGGCCGCGCCTCCTGCGCCTCTCGCCTCGGGAGAGGCCGAGTCGGCGAAGCCGGCCGGGTGAGGGCGGCCGCATCGGCCTGCTGGCGGACTGTCGAGCGGCCTCTCGGGCGGGAACGCAGACGATTTCGCGGCCTCGTCCTCGGCATACTGGGCCGTGCTATAAGAACGCACGTGGCTCGAGCGTCGGGGCACGAAGGCGTCGTTCCAGGTGCCGGCGCGCTCTCTGCCGCGAGGCCGAGACGAGCCAAGGCTCGGCCCGAGGGCGCCCGCCTCCCGAACGAGACAACGCGAGCAGCTCGGGGACCCGCATGATGCCCGACGACCACGCCCCCAATCCGGACCGCCCGGACAAGCCTTCAGCGCCCAAGCCGGATCAGAGCGGGCCACCGCCAAGCCCGAAGCCCGACCCTGCCAATCCGCTCTCGCACCCTCCCGGACCAGGCACTCCGACAAAGCCGGGCGGCGCACCGAAGGGAGCACCATAAGCCCCGCTGATCAGTTCGCTGCCGGGCTCGCGGCGGCCATCGTCGCAGCGGTGGTCACGTTGCTGATTGCAGCGTGGACCGAAGACCTGTGAGACGAAGTCCGGAAGATTGGTTCGGTGCCGGGCTGCTGGGACGAGGGCGCGTCGAGAGCAAGAGATCAGCATTCCGGAACGGGGCGCCCGATCCCTCCCCTTCCAGGGGAGGGCCGACTCGCGCGCAGCGCGAGCGGGGTGGGGGCACCGATGCCGAGCGCAACATCGATCGCGTCGAGCCCGACCCAGCGCCCCCACCCGGCTCGGCCCTCGGGGACCCCATGCCCGCAAGCGGGCATGGGAACCCCGCCGAGTCCGCCCTCCCCTGGAAGGGGAGGGATCGGGCGCGTTCGGGCGGGGGACTGGCAAGGCCGCCGCCCTTTGATGACCGACGGCGACGCCGGCCCGCTGCGTCTGCCAGCCCCGCCCCTGGACCCCGCAGATGCGCGCGCCTCATACGGTTTACGGTCGCGCGCGAGAACGCGCCCGCCGAGATCCGCGACGTGGCGTGAGGACGCGCGCCGGCAGTCTTCAAAGGGCAGCGGCCTTGCGGAGCGCATCGTTGATACGCGTCTGCCAGCCCGCCGCTACATTTCGACGATCACCTCGGGAGCGCCGGCGCCGCGCGCCCGCTCGTACAGCGTGACCAGCGGATCGCTCTCCGGCTCCTCGTCGGACGCGATGACCACCGCGTCGGCCCGGGGCGCGAAGAAGTCGAGCAGGCCGGCCGACGGCTCGTCGGACAGCACGCAGATCACCCAGTCGTAGGTCTGGTCGAAGGCCTCGAGCGCGACGTCGACGCCCTGCGCCTCGGCCGGCAGCACCGACGGATCGAGCGTCCCGGCCGTGACGAGGTGGAGCCGCGAGCCCGGCTCGCGCTCGATGATCTCCACGAACGAGGCATCGCCCGTGACGAGGTCCGTGAACCCGGTCCGCGGCGTGTCGTCCGCGTCGCCGCGGTCCGCGCCGAGGCCGACCAGGATCGTCCGGCCGGCGCGGGCGAGCGTCCGTCCGAGCTCGTGCGCCATGGCCTCGGCCTCCGGGCCGTCCCCGGTCGCGGTCACGACGATCCGGCGACCGCGGTCCGGCGAGCCGGCCTCCGACAGGCGGGCGATCAGCTCCTCGAACTGGTAGCGACCCTCGGGACCCGGGTCCTCGAAGACCGACGGCGCGGCGAGGCCCGGTCCGGGCGCGGCCGCAGCCGCTGGTGCCGCCGGCGCCGGCGCCGGCGGCGCGAGAGCGGCCGCCTGGTCCGGCAGCGGCTCGCCCGAGCACTGCGGCAGCATGGCCGGGCCGAACCCGGCCGACGGCACCGGCACGGCGGCGAGCAGCTCGCGCGCCGCGGCGACCGCGGCCGCCAGGGTCATGACCGCCAGGGTGGTGAGCGCGATGATCGGCAGCTTCTTCGGGAACGACGGGAACTGCGGGACGATGGCGCGCGAGATGATGCGCGCGTCCGGCGGCACGGCCCGGTCGGCATCGCGGGCGGTCGCCTCGCGGTAGCGGGCGAGGTACGACTCGAGCTGGTCGCGCTGGGCGCGCGCCTCCCGCTCGAGTGCCCGCAGCTGGACCTCGGACTCGTTCGCCCCGGCGACGACGCCCTTCTGGGCGTCGACCGCCGCCTGCAGGCTCTCGACGCGCGAGCCGGCGATGCGGGCATCGTTCTCGAGCGTCCGCACGGTGCGATCGGCGGCGCTCCGGATCTGGCTGTCGAGGTCGGCGAGCTGCGCGTTGAGCTCCTTGATCCGCGGATGGCCGGGCAGGAGCGTGCGCAGCTCCAGCGCCAGCTGGGCGCGCAGGTTGATCCGCTGCTCGGTCAGGCGGCGGATCAGCTCGTTGTTGGCGACGTCCGGGATCTCCATCCCCCGGCCGGCCCGGATCGCCTCCTTGATCAGCTGCGCCTTCGCCTGCGAGTCCGCCCGGGCCGAGCGCGCCTGGCTCAGCTGCGTGTTCAGGTCGGCGAGCTGCTGGCCGCTGAAGGTCGCGTTGTTCGGCCCGGCGAACAGGCCGGTGCGGTTGCGGAACGCCTCGACCTTGGCTTCGGCCTCGGCGACCCGCTCGCGCAAGGTCTCGATGTTCGGGCCGAGCCAGGCCGAGGCCGAGCGCGCGGTGTCCTTCTTGGCGGCCTCCTGCATGTCGAGATAGAGCGCCGCGATGGCGTTGGCCGCCCGGGAGGCCAGCTCCGGATCCCGGGAGCGGAACTCGACCGTGAGGATGCGCGACTTCCCGACCGGGAACACGGTCAGGTGGTCGTAGTACTCCTCGAGCACCCGCTCCTCGGGCGGCCGGTCGAGCGGGTTGCTGGCCAGGCCCCAGATGATCATGAGCTGCCGCACGGTGCCGACGCCGTCGACCAGCGGGTCGAACTCCGGGTTGCCGACCAGCCCGAGCAGCTTGACCGCCTCGCGGGCGAGGTCGCGCGACATCGCCACCTGGACCTGGCTCGCCACCGCCTGCTCGTCGATGAGCGGCTGCTGCTCCACCATGCGGTCCTGGCCGGGACGGGTGTAGAAGCTGTCGCGGCTCTCCAGCAGGATCTTCGCCTCGGCCGTGTAGCGCGGCGTCACGAGATTGACGAACGCGAACGAGCCGATCAGCGCGGCCAGCGTCGGCAGGACGATCCAGCGCCAGCGGACGCGCAGCGCCCGGCCGACCTGGACGAGGTTGGCGCCGTCGGGGCGCAGCGGCTCTGCGGCTCCGGCGAAGGGCGCGGAGGCGACGGACAGGGAGCTCATGACACGACCTTGGAACCGACGATGGCACGACGCGCCACCACGCCGGATCACACCTCATTAAGGTTGCCGTCGGGTTAAGCGGCGGCCGCCGCCGTGCCGGCCGGGAGATCGGACCGCTCAGGTTTTGTTAACCATGACAAGGCAGGGATGGGCTCCCAGGCCAACGGGCGCACCCAGCCATGAACCGACGCTCCGTCCTCCTTCTGCTTGCGGCGCTGCCGCTTGCCGGGTGCGCGTCCGCGCCCTACGCGGCCTTCGACGAGTCGAGCCGGGCGCCCTACCTGCTCGGTCCCGGCGACAAGCTCAGGGTCATCGTGTTCGGCCAGGAGAACCTGTCGAACGTGTACACGGTCGACGGCGCCGGGCAGATCTCCATGCCGCTGATCGAGGACGTCCCGGTGGCCGGGCTGCCGACCGTGCAGGTCCAGCATGCCATCGAGACAAGGCTGCGCAACGGCTTCATCCGCGAGCCGCGGGTCGCGCTGGAGGTCGAGACCTTCCGGCCGTTTTACATCCTCGGCGAGGTGACGACCCCGGGCCAGTACCCCTACGTCAACGGCCTGACCGTCCAGAAGGCGGTCGCGATCGCGAGCGGCTACACGCCGCGCGCCGACCGCTACGTCGCCGAGATCACCCGTCAGACGCGCAACGGTCCCCTGGTGGGCAGCGTGCCGCTGACCTACCCGGTCCGGCCGGGCGATACCATCACGATCCGGGAGCGCTGGTTCTGAGGCGGCTCCGAACCGGAGGTCACAGCATGAGTCCGCGCAGCCTGCGCATCCTGCACGTGTTCCGCGCGCCGCTCGGCGGGCTGTTCCGTCACGTGCTCGACCTCACCCGCGCCCAGGCCGCCAAGGGCCATGCGGTCGGCTTCCTGTGCGACGCCGACACCGGCGGCGAGCGCGCCGAGCAGGTGTTCGCGGAGCTGCGTCCGCACCTCGCCCTCGGGGTGATGCGGATGCCGATGCGCCGCGATCCCGACTGGACCGATCTCGGCGCCCTGCGCGCGTTGCGCGCCGCCTGCCGGGACCTGAGGCCGGACGCCCTGCATGGCCACGGATCGAAGGGCGGGGCTTACGCGCGCCTGGTGATCTCGCGCGCCCTCCCCGCCACGACGATCCGCGCCTACACCCCGCACGGCGGCAGCTTCAACTACCGGCCGGGCACCCTCGTGCATCGCCTCGACATGGGCGTCGAGGGTGTGCTCGCGCGCCGCACCGACCTGTTCCTGTTCGAGAGCGAATACGTGGCGGCGCGCTTCCGGCGCTACGTCGACGCGGGCGGCCGGCTCGTGCGCGTGGTCCACAACGGCGTCAGCGACGCCGAGTTCGCGCCGATCGCCCGCAGCGGCACGCCGCGCGACCTCGTCTACATCGGCGAGCTGCGCCCGGCGAAGGGCGTCGAGGTGCTGATCGATGCGCTCGCGCTGATCCACCGCGCCGGCCGGCGCCTGACCCTGCTGGTGGTCGGCTCCGGCCCGAGCGGCGCGGCGCTGCAGGCGCGCGCCGCGCAGGCCGGGGTGGCGGATGCCGTCGCGTTCGTGCCGCCGCGGCCGATCCGCGAGGCGTTCGCCTGCGGCCGCGTGATGGTGATCCCGTCGCTCGCCGAATCACTGCCCTACGTCATCCTCGAGGCCGCCGCCGCGGCGCAGCCGATCGTGGCGACGAACGTCGGCGGGATCCCGGAGATCTTCGGCCCGCGCGCGGACGAGCTCATCCGGCCGGGCGACCCCGAGGCGCTGGCCGGCGCGATCCTGGCCAAGCTCGAGCAGCCGGAGGACGAGCGGGCCGCCGCGGCCCGCGCCCTGAGCGAGCTCGTGCGCGCCCGGTTCACGCTCGACCGGATGGTGGACGGGGTGCTGTCCGGCTACGACGCCGCCATCACGGCCCGCGGCGGGCTGGTCCGCCCGGCGCCCTTGCGCCGCGACCCACCTCTCCCTCCGGGAGAGGTCGAGCCGGCGAAGCCGACCGGGTGAGGGTCGGCGAAGCCGACCGGGTGAGGGCGTCCGGCCCTCGCGTTAAGCGTTCCGTGAACTCCGTCTGCTAGTCCGGGAAGGCGGTCGCGGGCCCGCGGCCCGATCGCCGTACGCGGAGTTCCGTCATGTTCGACACGCGCGAGCTGCTTCGAGCGGCGTCCGCCAGCCTCGCCGAGGAGTCGTCCACGCCCGAGGCGCGCCGACGCCGCACCGTGCCGATCGCCGAGGGCGTCGCCGACATCGCGATCACCCCGAGCTTCTCGCCAGTGCTGCTCGTCGGCGTGATCCGCGGCCTGGAGCTCCTCCTCGTCGTCGTGACGGGATTCGCGGTCCACGCGCTGTACCTCGCCGACAAGTTCCCGCTCCACTGGGACTACGCGTTCGCGATCGCGGGCCTCGCGGCGCTGACCGTCGCCGTCTTCCAGGCGATGGGCGCCTACGGGATCGGCGCGTTCCGGGCCTACTTCCGGCACGGCGTGCGGATCGTCGCGGGCTGGCTCATGGTGTTCCTCGTCGCGCTCGCGGCCGCCTTCTTCCTGAAGATCGGCGACAACTTCTCGCGCATCTGGCTGGCGGGCTGGTTCGTCCTCGGCCTCGCGGCGATCCTGGCGGAGCGGCTGGCCCTGTCGCTCGTGGTGGCGGGGCTGACGCGGCGCGGACGGTTCGACCGGCGCACCGCCATCGTCGGCGGCGGCGAGGCCGCGGAGGTGATGATCCGGGCGCTCGATGCGCAGCTGGAAAGCGGCGTGCGCATCGTCGGCCTGTTCGACGACCGGGACGACGCGCGCTCGCCCGACGTGGTCGGGGGCTACCCGAAGCTCGGCAACGTCGACGACCTCGTCGCCTACGCCCGCCGGACCAAGCTCGACCTCGTGGTGTTCACGCTGCCGATCTCGGCCGAGCGGCGCATCCTGCAGATGCTGTCGAAGCTGTGGATCCTGCCGATCGACATCCGCCTCTCGGCGCATATGAGCAAGCTGCGGCTGCGGCCGCGCAGCTACTCGTACATCGGCTCGGTGCCGGTGCTCGACGTGGTCGACAAGCCGATCGCCGACTGGGACCTCGTGCTCAAGCTGGCCTTCGACAAGCTCGTCGGCGCGCTGCTGCTCGTCCTGCTCTCGCCGATCCTGATCGCCGCGGCGATCGCGGTGAAGCTCGATTCGAAGGGCCCGGTCCTTTTCCGCCAGAAGCGCTACGGCTTCAACAACGAGCTCATCGAGGTGTTCGAGTTCCGCTCGATGTACGCCGACGCCACCGACGCGACCGCCGCGCGGCTCGTCACCAAGGGCGATCCGCGCGTCACCCGCGTCGGCCGCTTCATCCGCAGGACCTCGATCGACGAGCTGCCGCAGCTGTTCAACGTCGTGCTGAAGGGCAACCTCTCGCTCGTCGGCCCGCGCCCGCACGCCCTGCATGCCAAGGCCGAGAACCGGCTCTACGACCAGGTGGTCGACGGCTACTTCGCCCGCCACAAGGTCAGGCCCGGGCTGACGGGCTGGGCGCAGATCAACGGCTGGCGCGGGTTGACCGATCACCGCTGCTTCGCGAACAGCGGATGCTCGACCCGGTCGCCGGGCCTGATCCCGGCCCGGGCCGCGGTGCCGCCGGCGACCTCGAGCACCGCCGAGACCGCCTCCCCGGACGGGATCACGCGTTCCGAGAGCGGCTCGGTGTTCTCGGCGATCCGGGCGATGGTCCCGTCCGGCCGGATGAACAGCATATCGAGCGGGATGTAGGTGTTCTTCATCCACATCGCGAGCGGCTCGGTGCGCTCGAAACCGAACAGCATGCCGCGATCGGGCGCGAGGCTGCGGCGGAACATCAGCCCCTGCGCCCGGTCGGCTTCGGTGCGGGCGACCTCGACCGAGAACGGATGGCGGCCGCCGCGCGTCACGACGACGAGCGGCTCGAGCGCCTGGGCGAGCGCGCCCGCGGCGACGGTCAGGAGCAGGAGCGCGAGCGCCGGCGCGCGCGGGCCGAAGGATCGCCGCCGCATCAGTGCGAGGCGGGCAGGGCCGACTGCTCGGGCAGCCGGACCTCGGCGGCCATCAGGCCTTTCGTGCCGTCGCCGTAGCGGACGAGGACCCGGTCGCCGGGCCTTTCCAGCACAGTGGGATCCGAAGCTTGGAATTCACGTGACTTGAAGTCGCGGC
>JADMIO010690330.1_pt1 | contig 32036 bp, 18 predicted proteins | sample 8958161 | NCBI WGS metagenome assembly JADMIO01 (sample SAMN16585339, study PRJNA669376) | soil metagenome | isolation source: Crop rotation soil | place: USA: Cullars Rotation, Alabama | collected 2011
CGACTTCAAGTCACGTGAATTCCAAGCTTCGGATCCCACTGTGCTGGAAAGGCCAGTTCGCACGGCACGGTCACGGTATTGCCCGGAAATATTCTTCACTATGCGCCTGGCACGTACCGAGGCAGTGATTCATTCACGTATACCGTGGCCGACCAATCCGGGAATCGGTCGACAGCGACCGTCCGGGTGCATGTGCAAGCGGCGAATGACCATGCGCCGACCGCTGAAATCACCAATGCACCGCGGACATCCGAATCACCGGGTGTCGATCCAAATTATCAGGATAATATTCCTATTGTGCGCGAGAAGTCTCTGGGCATTAGTGGCGAAGCCAATGATCTGGACCCCAACGACTATTTCGAATACACCCTTTCTCTGATTCGCCTTGCAAACGATCCGGATGATCCTCTGACAAAACAAGGAATTCTTCTGTCGAGCACGCGCTATTTCAGCAAGGTCGTAAAGGTGAATGGACAGGGAAAGCCCCTTGGCACCTTGGATTTGTCGACCCTTCCCAACGGCGCATATACTGTTCAACTTGATGTGATAGGCGGCGCTCGAACCGGAACAGCCCAGATGAGATTCCTCTTGGAGAGTGGAATCAAATTAGGAGATTTCACTTTTTCAGTGGAAGATTTGAATATTCCTGTCGACGGAATTCCCCTGCAGGTTATTCGAACGTACAGTTCGCTGGCCGCCAATGCACAGCGGGGAGGTGATTTTGGGTTTGGCTGGACGTACGCGCTTGTGGATATTGATGCAGAATTGGATGAGATTCGAGAGGCGGAAGAGGATACGTTGACCCACGATTGGTTCAGCAAACGAGTCAATCCCGCGAATGGTGTGCTCTCAGGGCGCAACATGACATTAAATCTGCCTGATGGGAGGCGCACGACGTTTTATTTCACTCCTTCTGCCGGGACAGGAAAAACCTATGCAGAATGGAAAGCCATAGCGGGGACGGGGGCGAAATTGGCAGGACTGCTTTCACCAGGTTGTTCCACTCCTGATACGAAAGATTTTATCGATGCGGCGACACTCAAGTGGCAGTGCAGTGGAAACAGCGGTCTCGATTCATATGACTTTTATGGGTTCGTGTTGACGACAGCAGACGGCTACACCTACAAATTAAACCGAGAAGACTTGGGAGCGCACGATTACATAGGAGTGAGTGCAAGCGATATCCATGTGAATGCCTATGGAAAAATATACGTGTCTGAAATCACGTCGCCTAGTGGTGAAAAGGTCCAAATCACTCCGGACCGCCAGCGCATCAAAGCTGTCGCTCCGAACGGAACAACGGTACGCAGACAATTCTACGTTGCACGTGAGGAGGGACGAATCTCGGCGATTTATGATCCCATGGCAGTGGATAGCTCGGGAAATCCAAATGGCCCTGCGGCTTTGCTTTACGATTATGATGACAATGGGAATCTGATGCAGGTTCGGCAGCGCACGAAAAACGTTTCCGGAAACGCCAGTTACATCGAGACGAAATATTATTATGAGGATCCAAGCAGACCTCATTTCCTGACGACCATCATTGGCCCTCGTGGCAAACGGGTGATCCAGAATTCCTATGACGAGAAGGGACGGTTAAAGAGCCAACTCGATGGAGCGGGAGTTACAGTCACATACGATTATGATTTGGCTGTTTCGGGAACCGAGCAAGACCACGCGAACAACCAGTTGACGGGGAAAATCGTCAAGAGCGTGGTGGTCAATAGAGGGCTCCCCGATGAGCAGGCACAACAGAGTATTTCTGGATACGATTCACAAGGAAATATTGTGTATCAAAAAACGTATGACGGGCTTGAAACGGGGTATTCATATGATGCTCACGGCACTATGACGGAACAACGCCGGTATTTCAGCGATGGCACATATCATCCGACAAGCTATACCCCCAGTTACGCGACGGACGGCTCGACATCGATCGAATATCTTCAAGCTCTTACCACTATTCTTCCGCATGAAAACGGTGCGAACGTGGCGGATTTCACCGTCACGGAAACGTTCAGCCCTGCCGGCGACACGCTCAAAACGGTGAGACCTAGCGGTGGCGTGCAAATCCAAACGCTCGACACGCAAGGACGTTTCAGCAAATTGTACTACAATCAGGATGGCTCCGGAAATCCAACTGGCGCAACATTGATGGAGCAGACTTATCCGGCGAATGGCGTGGGTGTGGGAACGGAGAAAACTCTTGTAGGGAAAAAGCCGGATGGCAGCCCCGTCTACAGCACTTTCTCGTCCGATAACACAACTCTTTACTCCACGGGAACTTTCACTAGCACCGATCCCTCAGGACGCACACTCTCAAGCATTTTCGACACGAATCTACGTTTGACATCCTTAACCACAGACCGGGGCACTTCAACCTCCACTTACGATGATTTGGACCGGGAGACTCAGAACGTTTTTGCGGGGATCACAACAAGCTTCAATTATGAGACCACACCAGAATGGACCAGCGCAAGCAGTTCGACTTTGGGAACGATTGCACGAACCATCGACGACGCGGGGCGTTTGGCAGGATGGACCCCACCCACGGGGAGGCCCACGTCGTACGAGTATGATGAACGCGGGCGGCTGGTCTCTGAAACCGACGGCGCAGGAAGTCTCAGCGCGCGCCGATTCGAGGGGAATATTGATTACGCCCGACATCAAGGTTCAGCAGAGGTCACCACAACAAAGGATGACCTGGGACGCTTGTCTGAGCGGTCTAGCCATGAATTTGGACGCGAAACCTACGATTATTATCCAGATGGCAGGCTCAAAGCCGTCCACCACCAAATTCATAGTCTCTTCGGCAATTCTCACTCCCCAGCCTTTTCTGGGCAACCATTCCAACCAGACGTGGCAGATTGGGACTTCAGCTATCCCATTATCCGAACGGATGCTTCACCTTCCAAGACACATGTGACCGACTCCCTCGGGCGACTCAGCATTCAAGAATTCAGCAAGGAAGGTCTCCTCAAAAGCGCCAGTGGCAATTCCTGCTGCGGGACTGTGCAATACAGCTATTTGCTGGATAATCCCGAGTTGGATGCGGAGGATTATCCAACGCTGATCACGGATGCCGCGAATCGGGTACGAAGCTTTTCCTACTATTTAGATGTAAGCGTCGATGGGAACATCGGCCAGCTCCAGCAGGCCACAGAACTTGCGAATAGTACGAGTACACCGAGGAATTATACATTCCAATATTTCAAGCCGGATGTTAGCCCGTTCACAACGCAATTGAAAGCCGTGACCGGTCCAAGCTCGAGTGCGGCCACAGGCCGGCAAACACTGATTCAATACACGTATGATAATAACGAACGACTGATAAATACAACTATTACCGGTCTTTCTGGGACACACGACGGTTTGACCGGTACCCGAAGTGTTACGTATGGAACGACCACCCAGGGCGCCACCCACTTGGCCAGCAAGATCACCTCGCCCAACGGCGTTAAAACAGAACTGGCTTATGAACCAGGAACCGGCCGTGTCCAAACAAAGTACCTCGAACGATCCAGCCAAACAAGCGCCAATGCCGAGGAGCGCATCTCCCACTTTTATGATGCCAACGACTCAATGATCCGCACTGAACAGGTCAATACGGTCCTAAGCTCCACCAGGACGGACGTGATTAAGATCCTCAAAGGCCGTCCGGTAAGCATCGGGACCGGTAATGTTGTTTTGGCGGATAATCATCAGTTCCAGGCAGGCGATCCAGTCCAGTTCGCATCCACAGGGACGCTCCCAACCGGGCTTTCCATCGGCACGATCTACTATGTTTACAATCCCATCGCATCAGGTTTCCAGGTGGTCACAAGCCCCACTTCCTCCACGCCGGTGTCCATTTCTCAGAATGCGACGGGAATTCTCTCAGCGTCCGATGGTCCCGGTTGGGCTGCATTTGCGCAAAGTGAGATCAATAGTGGCGTTACGCGAAACCGGGCTGAACTAATCCACCGAACCTGGCCTGTTGGAAGTGAATACGACGGTTGGTATGAAGAAGTGGGAGTGCGGGCTTTGTCCAATGGAAGTTCGACCAAGACTTACGTCTCCAAGTACAGTTTCAACAGCAGAAGGCAGTTGCAAATCATCGATGTTTATGTCCAGACGGGCTTTACCACGCCTCCCGCGCGCAAGTTCCGGTTCGAATTCGTCCGGGATGCCGCCGGACGGCTGCTTTCGCGGGCCGCGTTCAAAGCCAGCGCCACCTTTCCAGAGGACAACGATCAGTTGACACTAATGCTCGAATCGCTTTATACGTATTACACCAATGCAGATGGCTCGGCCAAAAACGGCGATTGGGTGCAATCGATCGAGCATCGCAAGTACGTTTCAGGCTCACCAGTAATCTTGGAAAAGGTAACCTATGAGCGCACAGTCACAGGCGAGCCAACCAAAGTGACCTGGAATGATGGGACGTTTGTGACGGTTGGTTATAATTCGGCGCAGGGGTTGCGAGTGATGAGTGAAGATTTTTCAGCGGGCGCAGGTGTAGAAAACACTTACACCTACCATGACAGCGGCAATCGTGGCAGTTTGAATGGCAGTTCGTGGAGCTACAATTCGGGCTACCAACTGGCTGGCCAAAATGGCAAGACTTACGGGTACGATGGCAACGGCAACCTGAGCAGTTTTGTCGTTTCGCCGACAACCAGCACAATGAGCTATACCGTGGACGATCATTTGGCTACATATCAGAGCAGCAGTAGCAGCGTGAGCTATTACTACGATGCTTTCCGGCGGCGGAACAAGTCGGTGGACAATCAGGTGGGAACGCGGCGTTTTGTTCGCGGACCGTCCCCAGGAAGCGATCTGGACGTCCTGCACATGATCACTGACGACAACGACGCGGCGAAATGTGTGTACGTCTACGCCGGAAGTCAGCCGCTGATGCGCTTTACCGTCGATGGGTCGGGCAATCCCACGAACCCAATCTTCTATTTGGAAGACGCAGTGGGATCGGTGCTTGGGCTGGCAGACCAGAACGGGACTTTGACCGCTCGTTTCCGCTATGATGGCTTTGGCAATGCCAGGACGGGTACTGGGCTGAGCGATCCATCGACTTCCGCTTACATCCCTGCCGGAAGCGGCGGAGATTTTCGGTTTCAGGGGGCATGGCTGGAGACAGTTTCGGCGCTGTATCATATGCGAGCCCGCGATTATGATCCGGAGACAGGCCGTTTTATCGAGCGTGACCCTGAGGATCCGAATCCGCAAGGGCCAGAGACTTATAATCCCTATATCTTTGCCAATTCAAATCCATACTATTTCAGCGATCCAAGTGGGGCGTTTACAGTTGTTGAAATCAATATATCGTCTGCACTTCAGCAGGGTTTGCAGGGCATCAGAACAATAGCAATTCAGAAAGCCAAGAATGACGCCAAAGACAAGATTTTCGATCTCTTTGGCAAGCTTGCCCAAGATTCTCTCGAACTAATATATCCCGGGTCGGGATCAATATTGGCTATGTTCGCGGACACCGCATTTGCTGCTGGAGTAAAGCATGAACGCGACGTAATTAGGGCGGTATGCAACAAACTGCCAGTGTTTCTAAGAGATGACCTTTGGCTAGGTCCGTTGATACGGGACGACGGGACGCCTCTGGACAGTGGTTTCGGATGTGGTCTCCGTCATTTGGTCATCCAAAGAGGATCTGGACGCGGTGGCGAGGCTCGGCCAGATTTTGTTTTTGGACCGACCGCACCGGCAGACTTACCCTATGGGGGGTATGGCAAGGAGTATCTTTTAGGCGATCTCAAATTGTCGGGAAACTCACTCTACAACCAATATGTTGAAGGAAACAAGCAGTCTCAATTCCATGCGATCGGACATTTTGCCGGAAGATACACTCAGTCCCACACAGCAATATTTCTAACTATTTGGAGAGGGAACCGCGGGCATTACGAACAGGTTAAACGACTCATGCGAGATTCGGGTTTTAGGGATGGAGTTGTCTTCATCGTGTTTTCCGCCAAGAAATAGTAACTGCTTTATGGCCGGCACGTTTTATCCCGTAATAACCGCCTCGGATCTAGACTTGGGACTGCTTGACGCAGCAAAATACGGTCCCCTTTCTGAGATAGCAAGGCTTCTGCATGCTGGCGCCGACGTGAATGCACGGGATCACCGCGATTCTCCCTGGAATGTTACTCCGCTGATGTATGCTGCCGGACGAGGAGACCTCAATGCGGTCAAATTGCTTTTACGCAGAGGCGCTAACGTTTCATTGCGCGATAGGAGCTTCCCCGGAGAAAATCGTGGCGGTCGAAACGCAATTCATTATGCAACAGATTCACGAAACCCGGCCATAATTAGAATTCTGTTGGAGTCCGGCGGAAACATTAACGCAACACCAAAGGAGGGACCTTCTCCTCCTCTTCAGTCTGCGGTGGAGAATGATGATGTTCCATTGGCAAGATTTCTTCTTAACAACGGCGCAGATCCGAACCTTCATGACAGAGGGACGGGAACAACTCCGTTACATGCAGCGGCTTCAATGGGAAGTATGCCGCTAATTAAATTACTGTTGAGATCCGGAGCAAAAGTAAATGGCCGTGATGCAATGGGGGATACACCGTTTGTCGCAGCCGCAAACAACGAACATATCGATGCCATGCGGCTGCTGATCAACCATGGAACGGACCTTAGGCTGAAGCAGAACAGAGGTCTGTCTATCCTGATGTGGGCAGTTTTGAGCAGATCCGAGGAAATTGTGAAGTTTCTCTTGCGCCGTGGGGCTGAGATCAATGCGCTAGATGATAAGGGGCGCACGGCACTGGACATCGCAATCCGTGACGGATTGCACACGATCATTTATCTTTTGGAAAAGAAAAATGCAAAACGCGGAGAGGAACTGGGCGGAGCACCTCGGTCGGAAGCGCTTTCAAACCTATCGATAGAAGCGCCAGACTTCGATCGTGCGGCCCAATCGGCCGAATTCCAGTCTGCGGTACGGGGATTGAGCGAAATCTGCGGCGCGGAACCAAACCCACTTCTCCCGGGTTACAAAGGGGGAGTTTCGTTTTCTTTGCCAGCGCATCAAATCAAGGAGATCCTCCAAAAAGAGCATTGGGAATACATGAACGTCGGCTTTTATCTCTTCGAATGTCAGTTCGAGCAGCAAATAGGCTTACTTCCGACAACCGATAAGTACGATGTTATTGCAGTGATGCAGACGAATGCAGTGAATGTTAATCTGGGCACTCGGGACATTGTTGATTGGTTACGAGAATTCGAAAAAGAGCAAAGATTCGAACTGACAGGCATTGGCAGCGACTTTCTCTCGGGCAAGTTTACTGGAGAGTTAAGAGACAGCAAAAAGATCGCCATTAGGCTTAGAAAGTTCTGCCCAGATCTCGTGGATCAGGGAACGGGATCAGTAGCCGGCTTGGCGTTGGAATTGAAGAAAACAAAGCGGTTTTTCCTCTGGTGGGATTAAGAACCACGTAAAGAAAAGAAGGTAATATCATCGCAGGGGGAGGCGATCATAGGATACGTCACGAAACGTAGGATTTCACACGTCGCTGCTTTCATAACATTGCTGAAACCAAATGCGAAAACAGAGATGCCCTCAATCCGTGCTCTTGTTCAGAGAACGGCTCTCCAGAACGGAGTCATTGTGTTTATTATCTCCATTCAATAGCAGTAGGATTGATTAACCCATGAAGGATAGGACACCCACGCTGGAAATATGGCATGCTGCTCAGGATGGGGACTTAAAGGTTGTGAAGGAGTTGATAGAGAGCGGTGTAAACATAGAGTCTCGTGACCGATTCGGTTTCACTGCACTGCCCAAGGCATGTTTCAAAGGATGGACTGCGGTGACGGAATGGCTTATTGCGAATGGTGCCAATGTCAACGCCCGGAGCGACTATGTCCGAGGGGAGAATGGAGGAATTTATCCGCTGCATTTTGCGGTCCAGGCTAGAGACATAGAGATCGTAAAACTCCTCTTGAGACACGGAGCGAAGGTCGATGCAAAAAAAAGTAACGGTGAAACTCCTCTCATTATTGCCGTAGCCGAGGGGAGGCGAGATATCGTTGACTTGCTTCTGGATGCCGGAGCAAAGGCCAATTTGAAAGGACAAATGAGTTCGACGCCGCTCCGGGCAGCAGTCGCTTGCAATCGAGTTGCCATCGCGCAAAAGCTGATTGAAGCGGGCGCGGATATCCAATGTCGCGAGCAAGATTTCGGTCAGACGCCTCTGGTTGAGGCAGCGGCTGGAGGGCAGTGGGAGATGGTACAACTGTTGGTCGAAGTTGGGGGTGATATCCAGGCTGGGGATTTCGATGGAGCAACGGCTTTAATGTGGGGATGTTTCAAGGGATGTGAGCGGACGGTTAAGGCTCTTTTGAAATCTGGGGCGGACATCAACGCAAAAGATAACAATGGATGGACTCCTTGGTTCTATGCGGTGCGCGGGGGCAATCCCGAAGTGGTGCGTATCTTGTTTGATGCTGGGGCAAATCCGGCCCATATGGACCGTAATGGCAAGACGGCTTTGGCGATTGCGGAGCAATTCGGCAACGTTGAAATGGCCAGCATTCTGCGGTCTCTTTGATCGGAGGCAACTTCTCAATCTCGTCTCAAGTGTGGAGGAACCGCGAATATGTGGACTTACAATCGAATTATCATCTGTCTCCCAGGGCGGGAGGAGCTACGGATTTCGGCAATGATTTACTATTCCTGAGTTTATATTCACTGAAGTCCATGTTGCTGAGAATGGTGTCATACCGGCTTTGCTCGCTTTTCCCCAGTGAGAACTGAAAAACAGTCAAAATACACTGCAAAACTCCTCGTAGCCGCCTAGCCTCCCTCGCCATAGCTTCAGAGCGACGGCACGTGAGGAGGCTCATTTGTTCGTCCTTGCCAACAACGTAGCGGACGTCTCGTCTGCGAGTGATTGGCGTCCCTGCCACCTCGCTTAAATTCCTGATGCCGCCTCCGCACGGACACATCATCGAAAACGACTTCCGGAGAGTCTAAAAAACCAAGTTTTGTGCCAAAAGTCGCCCCAAAAAGATATTTAAAATAAAAAACTGATATGACCGCCATTGTCATATCAGCTTTGCTACGCTTTCCCAAATGAAAACCGAAAAACGTTCAAAACGTGCCGCAAAATCAGGTGAAACTCGCGCTCCACAACGCCTTCAGAATCGTACTCTTACTCTCACTCTTGCTCCTACTCCTACTCGCGGCAAAGCCTTAGCGCCTCCCGGATCAATGCCGGGTCCAGATTCAATCGCCCAAATTCTTTAATCACCTCAATTACCTCAATTCATTAATCCGTATAATCCGCATCTCCCTTTCTTCGTTGCCTCCGTTGCCTTCTGTTCAAAACCTTTTCACCAACATCATCGGCACAATCGACACAATATTATTGTGTCGCTCCCGATCGTCACCTTTAGCTCGACATCCAGCCCCAATCCCTTGCGTCTCAATCAGTTCACCCGAAATCGGCGGCTTTTGGTCCCCGGTGCGGCGACACAATCGACGCAATAATTTCACGGGGGGGGGCGGCGCCCAAATTCCTTAATCACAAAAATTACAAAAATTCACTAATCAGTTCAATTCCCTAATCACTCCATGCGTAGCGATTCTTTCCTTAACCAACTCACACCCCAGCAGCAGGATTCTCTTTATGATTGGCTCCAGGGGGGCACCCATCCTACCGTGCAGAAGCGAATCGCCGCACCCGCGCCCGAAGGTTTCGGCCTTCGTGTCCATATCACTTCCCTTAAACGCTTCTTCCGCAAACGCACCGAAGAATTGCGGGCCTCGGCTGCGGAAGAACTCCGCGCGGAGCATAGATCCGAAACACCGCCCTCGTTTGCCGAGGCGGCAGCCGACTCCATTCAATACATGGCCTATGACATCGCCACTTCCGGCGGTCCAGCCGCCAATTTCAATGATCTCAGCCGCTGGCTCGTTCGCAATAAAACCCTTCAACTCAAGGAAGCATATCTCCGCGTTGCCCAGGAGCATCTCGCTTTGGCCAAAGAACAACTCGCTCTCGAAAAGAAAAAGTTCGAGTTCAACGCCGCTCGCGTCGCCCTTGAACATGCCCATGACCTCAACCAGATCGCCGATGAACCCAACCTCGATGATGAAGACAAAATCCGCCGCGCGCGTGAAAAACTCTTTGGCCCCAACCTCCCCGATTAACGTATTACGCGTCGGCAACTTCCGCCCTTCGGCTAGAGGCATTTCGTCAATGAAATTCGTCGAGAAAAACGATTTTACCGATCCTCAAGATGGATTTAGAATCCCTCAATAAATCACCAGCGTTGTATTCTGTTGGGTTTCGCTATAGAGACCCTACTATCGCGGAAGAAGGAAATAACCTTCCCCATTCCGTCGGAGAAATGAGCGGGATCAAGAAGAAATTACTCTGGTTAGGGACAATCAGACTATCAGGCGGATACTTCAGAACCCTATCAATGAATGTCACAAAAGTCTCTCGGATTTGTACGGTTCGCTTGATGAAAAGCCCGGCAGGACGCTGTGGAATGCCATCCAAATCGCAAGAACCATTGATGGGAGAGTCGAAACAAACGAGCGCCATCTGATGAACCAAATCTCTGGGATACTTTCCCTTTTTTCCCTTCCGCAAGTTCTCGGCATCTTTGGAACACTTGGTGCTGTGTTCCTTGCAAGTGTGCAAGCGGCGGACCAATCGGGTTCAGCCCACGGCCGCCCTTTGGCCATCGCGCCAGAACCTCGGCTCGGTTTCACTCGAATGTCCGGCAGCACCACGGGTATCCTGTTCACCAACGAACTCTCGAACAGCCGTAGCATCACCAACCGCAACTTGCTCAGCGGGTCGGGCGTTGCCGCAGGAGATATCGATGGCGATGGACTTGCCGATCTGTATTTTTGCGGCTTGGACAACAATAACGTCCTTTATCGAAATCTCGGTAATTGGAAATTCCAGGACATCACCGCCGAAGCGGCAGTCGCTTGCCCCAATCTCGATGCTACCGGAGTTGCGTTTGCGGACATCGATGGGGACGGCGACCTCGATTTGCTCATCAATACTCTCGGTTCGGGCACTCTACTCTTCCTCAATGATGGCAAAGCCCATTTCACCGACGCAACCGCCCATTCCGGTCTCGCTTCAAAGCATGGCAGCACGTCCATGGCGTTGGCGGATATCGATGGCGATGGAGATCTCGATTTGTATGTGGCGAATTTTCGACCTTCCACTATCAAAGATATTCCCAATGCCCAATTCCGTGTTCAATACATCAACAGCCAGCCCACAATTACTCACTTCAATGGCCAACCGGTCGATACGCCGGATTTGACCAACCGTTTCTTTCTCTTCTCTTCGGGCACAATCATGGAATTGGGGGAGGAGGATGCCCTCTATCTCAACGACGGCAAAGGCCGATTCACTCCCGTTTCCTTTACCGACGGGACGTTTTTAGATGAAAATGGCCACCGCCTCGAGACACCTCCGCGCGATTGGGGCCTGGCGGTGGAGTTCTACGATTTCAACGGCGATGGCGCGCCCGATATCTATGTCTGCAACGATCTTTTCACTCCCGACCGCATCTGGATCAATGACGGGCACGGCAAATTTCGCGCCCTTCCTAATCTTGCCTTGCGCCATATCAGCACATTCTCGATGGGTGTCGATTTTGCCGATATCAACCACGATGGCTTCATCGATTTTTTTGTTGTCGATATGTTCAGCCGCAGCCACACCAAACGCCAGATCCAGGTGGGCGAAATGTCTCCTTTTTTTTCTCCGCCGGGTCTGATTGAGAACCGCCTCCAGCTCCCGAGAAACACGCTGCAACTCAATCGTGGCGACAACACCTTTGCCGACATCGCCACGTTTTCAGGAGTCGAGAGTTCAGAATGGTCCTGGGGGCCGATCTTCATCGATGTCGATCTCGATGGCTGGGAGGACATCATCGTCAGCAACGGCCAGCTTCGCGATTTTCAAAATGCCGATATTGCCGCTCGCGTGGAACAAATCAAAGCCGCCAAGAAACTTTCACCTTCAGAGTTGCTCAAACTCTTCGATTTGTTTCCCACTCTAGCCAGCCAAAAAGTCCTGTTTCGAAATCGCCACAATCTCGCTTTTGAAGAGGTCGGCCAGCAATATGGTTTCACCACCAGCGAAATCTCTCATGGCATGGCTTTGGTTGATCTCGATAACGATGGCGACATGGACATCGTTATCAACAATCTTCAGTCCCTGGCGGGAATCTATCGCAACGATTGTTCCTCTCCGCGCGTGGCCGTTCGGTTGAAAGGTTTGCCTCCAAATACTCGCGGCATCGGCGCAAAGATCAAACTCATCGGCGGCCCCGTCGAACAATCCCAGGAAATGATTTCCGGTGGTCGCTATCTCTCCTCCGATGATCCAATGCGCGTCTTCGCTGCCGGCACCAACGCCAGCCCCATGCGCCTCGAAGTCACTTGGCGAAACGGCAAACAAACCATCGTAGAAAATGTTCTTGCTAATCGCATCTACGAAATCGAGGAGGAAGGCTCTTCAGATAAGGTCCGTGGCCCCGCTTCTTCTCCCTCTCCTCTTGGAGGAGGAGAGGGCCGGGGTGAGGAGGTCCTCTTCGAAGACCGCTCCCAGCTCCTCTCCCATACTCACGCCGAAGAACCTTTCGACGATTTCCAACGCCAACCGCTCCTGCCCATGCGCCTTTCCCAACTCGGCCCTGGTATTGGGTGGCATGATTACGATCAGGACGGCTTCGACGATCTCGCCATTGCCAGCGGACGCAGCGGCAAATTCTCCGTTTACCACAATGACGGCAAAGGCGGTTTCACTCCACTCAACGATCCGATCTTCCAACGCATTATCGCTCGCGATCAAACCACCGTTCTGGGCCTGGACAATGCCTTCATTGCCGGCTCCAGCAATTGGGAGGATGGCACGACCAATGGCGGCTGGGCGCGCATTTACGACCTTGGCCGCAAAGTCGCAGGCGAAATCATTCTCGGCCCCGAAGCCAGCACCGGTCCCATGGCCACCGCCGATGTTGATGGCGACGGTAAACTCGAACTGTTCATTGGCGGGCGCGCTATCCCCGGCAAATACCCGCAACCCGCCACCTCCCTGCTTCTGCGCAATGACAATGGCCGTTTTGTGGTCAAGCAACGCTTCGAAAAGCTCGGCCTGGTCAGCGGCGCGCTCTTCAGCGACCTGGATAACGACGGTGCTCCTGAATTGATCCTGGCCTGCCATTGGGGACCGATCCGCGTGTTCCACAATGACAAAGGCGCCTTCCGCGAAATCACCGTCGAACTCGGCCTGGCCGAACTAAAAGGTTTTTGGAACGGCGTGGCCACCGGCGATCTGGATGGCGATGGCAAACTCGACCTCATCGCCAGCAACTGGGGCTTGAACACGCCCTTCAAAGCCAGCGCCCAATATCCGCTCAAACTTTACTATGGTGATTTCGATGGCAACGGTTTCACCGACCTCGTCGAGGCCCGCTTCGATCCGGAGATGAACAAGGAAGTGCCCCAACGCAGCCTGCGCACGGTCGGGCTGGCCATGCCCTTTGTGCAGGAGAAAATGCGCACCTACGAAGCCTACGGCAAAGCCAGCGTCCAGGAGATTTATGGCGACAAGCTCAGGGATTATGTGGAGGTGACCACGCTCGCCACGACGCTCTTCTTGAATCGGAGCAACAAATTCGAAGCTCGCCCGTTGCCTGCCGAAGCCCAATTCTCCCCAGCCTTTGGCATTTGCATCTCCGACCTGGACGGCGATGGCCATGAGGATGTCTTCCTGAGCCAGAATTTCTTCGCCACCAATCCCGAGATGCCCCGCGCCGATGCCGGGCGCGGCTTGCTTCTGCGCGGCGATGGTAAAGGCAACCTCGACCCCGTTCCCGGCCAAGAAAGCGGAATCAAAGTCTACGGCGAACAACGCGGCTGCGCCGTAAGCGATTACGACCACGATGGGCGCGTTGATCTGGTGGTAGGCCAAAACGCCGCTCCAACAAAACTCTTCCACAACCTCAAAGCCAAGCCCGGCCTGCGCGTCCGCTTCGAAGGCGCTCCTGGCAACAAAGAGATGATCGGCACAAAACTTCGGCTAAAATTCGACCAGCGCCTCGGCCCTATCCGCGAAATCCAGAGCGATTCCGGTTACTGGAGCCAAAACAGTCCCACTCAAGTCCTCGGCATGCCCGAGCCTCCCACCGAACTTCTGGTCCAACTCCCCGGCGGCAAAATCATCACCAACACCATCTCCCCGGAAACAAAAGAAATCCGCCTCGGCCCGAACGGTCAAAAACTCCAGTGACAACGCCTTCCATCCTTTGCCTCTTTGCGGGCGCCCCGTTCAAGAACACTTCAACATGTAGGAGACAACTTGAGGAGCGAATTCCTCCAATCAGAGCCCCAGGTTTTTGGTGCCTTGCCAGTCTTCCCTCGCGAGCCGAAACACCCCACTCGCCTTATTTATCGCTGAATCGCGCCGAAAACCTTTTGCAACAATTCAGTGGCTCGCGCCTGCGGATTTTCTCGAATCCTCTTTTCCTCCTCTCCCACCATTTTGAATAATCCCTCCAAAGTTTGGTTCGTCACGTACTGGTCGATATCGAGGGAATTTTTCGCGAAAAACGAAGCGGCAAAAGAAGCTTTCTCCATCATTTTCTTATAGGTCGAAGTCACTCCCACTTTTCCGGTCGCATCTTGAACAATTGGCAGGAATTTATCGAACAAGTTCGTGGAAGTTGTTTTGCGGAAATAATCCGTGGCGGCGGTAGGATTCTTGGAGGCCAGTATGGTTGTTGCATCCGATAAAGACATTTGCCTGAGACTATCCAGCAACACCCCGGAAGCGACCGGCACGGCCTGTTCAGCGGCGTGATTCATCGTGGCCACGAATTCATCCGCGAGTTGTTCCTCATGCACCTTCCGTAATCCGCGCTCAACATACTGTAGCTTCTCCGGGAGCAGAATCTTAACGGAAATATTGGTGTAAAAGCCGTTCGATTGCCCAAGTTGCGCGACGGCCTTCTGCATCCCGCTTTCCAGTGCCTCTTTCAATCCAGAGGTAACTTGGTCTGAAGAAATCCCTGCCAAAACAACGTCGTTTGTAGCCTGCGAATTCGAAGAAGACTTGCTTGAGCCGAACACGGAATTCAAAAACCCCGAAAAGCCTTTGCTTTTCTTTTCCCCGTTGCTGCTGGTATCTGCTGCCCAAACCTCAAAGCTCAATCCCGCACAAACCAGAATAAATACGACCACCTTGTTCATACGTGAAGATAGCAGAAGGAGTATAAGAAACAATTGGATGCAGGACTTTCGAAAGCCCGCATTCACGGCGTGAGAAGTATTGCGATCCCTAAAAAAGTTCCCGGATCGACTGCGTCCCCACATCTACCAGCGAGAAGGGTCTGTTATTTGGCCCCGGCAAATGCGTAGTTAAATCAAGCCCGAGGCTGTGATAAATTGTGGCCACCACCTCCGAAGGATTGACAGGACGCTCCACAGGATACGCGCCGATATCATCGCTCTTGCCGATGACTCTGCCCCCTTGCACCCCACCGCCCGCAAAATAGACGGTCCAGCATTGCGGCCAATGATCGCGTCCTCCAGCAGGGTTGATTTTGGGCGTGCGGCCAAATTCCGCGAGATTGCAGACCAGCGTATTGGCCAGCATGCCGCGTTCTTGCAAATCTTCAATCAAAGCGCTGTAGCCCTGATCGTACATTGGGGCGACAATATCTTTCATCCCCGCGATCGAGGTGAAAGGTTTCGAGCCATGAATATCCCAGGTGATTTCGTTGAAAACGGTAATGAAGGTATTGACCGTCACGAAGCGAACGCCCGCTTCCACCAATCTGCGGGCAAGCAGACAGCATTGGCCAAAGCGGCTCATCCCGTAGCGTTCGCGAACTTTTTCCGGCTCCCGGGTCAGATCGAATGCTTCGCGCGCTTTCTCGCTGGTCATTAAACGATAAGCGGATGCAAAGTTTGCGTCCATCAGTTCCGCGCTGGGGCTGGACTCGAAATTCCTGACCGTCCCCTCAACCACCTGCCGGAAGGATTGGCGGCGTTGCAACCGCGCTTCGCCAATTTCCTGCGGCGGCAGCAGATCGGGCACTTTGAAATCCTTTTTCGAGGGATCAGCATTGAGCACGAAGGGATCGAACGATTTGCCCAAAAATCCCGCGTCCTGGCCGTGAGGCATATTACCGCCGGTCGGGCCCATCGGTTCAGGCAAGATCACATTGGCCGGCAACTCATTGCGCCGCCCTTTGAGAAATTCCAGCGCGCAACCCGTGTGCGGAGTATTGATCCCGCCTGTGAACAGCCGGCCCGTTTGCATCATTTGATGCCCGGTATCGTGGACCGCCGCCGCAGTGTGATAACAGGACCGCACCAACGAAAACTTGTCCGCGATTTTAGCGTGCAGCGGGAAAATTTCGGAAATCTGGATGTCGGGACTCTTGGTGCTAATGGCTTTGAAGGGCCCGCGAATCTCGCGTGGCGCGTCCGGCTTCATGTCCCAGGTATCAAGCTGGCTGGGCGCGCCCAGGTTGAAAATCATGATAGCCGATTTCTCGCTGCTTCCCTTCTCGGTCGCGCCCAGAGATTGGAGATTCGCGTATTTTGAGAGCGACAATCCTATTGCGCCCAGAGTCCCGACTTGAAGGAAGTCGCGCCGGGTGATTCCATCGCAAGTCGTGATTGATCCATTTCCGGTGACTTTAAGCATAACGAGCGGAGATTGGCTTATTCGAGTAACAGTATATCGCCAAGACACAGCGGGGGCAACAAACCATTATTGAATCCGATTACCCGCGTAGAACCCGCTGCACAACCTGGACAAGATTCTTAGGAAGGAACGGCTTTCGCACAAACAGGTCAGGTTTGGAGGGATAAAGCATGGTGATTTCCTGCCCGACGTTGCCGCTAATCAGTATGGTCTTTAAGTTGGGCAGTATGGATTTGGCCCGCTGAATTAGTTCCATGCCGTTAATCGGTTTCATCACATAATCCGAGAGAAGCAGGTCGGGTTTGTGAACACCATCCTCGATTTCCCGGAGCGCGGTTTCAGGATCAGAATAGAAATGGCATTCGAAACCCTCCAGGTTAAGGATCGCTTCGACCACCTCTCCAATCAGGATTTCATCATCCACAATAAAGACCAGCGCGCTTTTTTGGGCAGCGCGATCTATAAAGGGTTTGGCTGTTTCCATTACTGCCATTAATCGTTAGCTAATGAAGTCGTAAAACTGCGGGAACGCAAGTGGGATTTGTTAACAATTGACGATACCGTTATTGACAATATGGAGTGATGCCTTTTGCTTTCCCCGAATGAATCGGTCCTGCCGCGGCGCCATCGCAATCGCTCTCTTTTGCTCGCAACTGTTTGCGGCCAGTTGGAGCGTGGGGCAGGGATTTCGCACTCAAGTCGTTGAACCCCAAGAGAATGGAAAAGCGGGGTTCACTTTGATGAATCCGCTTTCGACCGGGGTCACTTTCACGAATGTGTTGCAAGGTGATGCCTACCTCACCAATGCGGTCGCCCATAACGGTTCAGGTTTGGCTATCGGCGATGTTGATGGTGATGGCTGGCAGGATATTTATTTATGCACTTTGCAAGGGAACAATCGCCTCTACCGCAACCTCGGCAATTGGCATTTTGAAGAAATGCCCATTGGTGATGCTGCCTGCCCTGGACAAGTCTCGACCGGCGCGGCATTCGCCGACGTCGATGGCGACAGCGATCTCGATTTGCTGGTCAATGGCATTGGAGCGGGAACGAGGCTTTTTTTGAATGACGGAAAAGGCCACTGGACCGAACTAAACGACTCCGGTTTGTCACGGACAGGATCGGCCACTTCACTCGCTCTGGCAGATATTGATGGGGACGGCGATCTTGATCTTTATTGCACCCACTACATCGATGTGATGCACCTCTTTGATCCCACGACGCGTTTTTCCATCATCAAGCGCGATGGTCAATGGACGGTGCTGAAGGTCAATGACCAACCAACATCGATGCCCAAATGGAAGGATCGCTTTGAAGCGTTGCCCGATGGAAAAGTGCGCGAGTTGCCAGAAGTGCATGGCCTCTATAGAAACGACGGGAAGGGACATTTCACCGCGATTCAGTTCGATGCGGACACTTACGTCGACGGAACAGGGAAACCGATTCCACCCTACCGTGATTGGGGTCTAGCTGCGATGTTTCGAGATATCAACGGCGATGGCATTCCTGATCTTTATGTCTGCAATGATAACGTCTCGCCCGACCGGATTTGGATTAACTCCGGGAAAGGCACCTTTGGCCCCATTGAAACGATGGCCTTCCGGCATACCAGCCGGTCTTCAATGGGAATCGATTTTGCTGACATTGATCGCGACGGTCACGACGACATCATCGTGGTCGACATGCTCGCCCGCACTCACGAAAAGCGGACGACGCAATTGGTCAGAGACATTCCGGATCGCGCGGAAAGCGAGCGCACCGATGTCAGGCCGCAATACAATCGAAACACCATTTTCATGGGACGGTCCGACGGAACTTACTCCGAATGCGCGCTCTTCGCGGGTGTGGCAGCAAGCGACTGGACGTGGTGCCCTATTTTCATCGATGTCGATCTGGATGGGTATGAAGACCTCCTGATCACGAATGGATTTGAATTCGATGTCATGGATCAGGACGCCCAAAATGTCCTGCGTGAACCACGGCGTTTTACCCGCGAGCAACTTAAGCGCTCTTTTCAGTTTCGTCCCCACTGGGGGACCGAGAACGCCGCTTTCCGCAATCGTCATGACGGCACGTTCGAGCCAATGAGCCGCCAGTGGGGCTTCGACCAGATGGGCGTCTCATACGGAATGGCTATAGGTGATCTGGATAATGATGGCGACCTGGACGTAGTGGTTAATAATCTAAACGCGCCCGCCAGCCTGTATCGCAACGACGCGACCGCTCCGCGCATCGGAGTACGTTTAAAAGGAAAAGCGCATAATACCTCAGGAACAGGCGCGCGGATTCAATTAGTGGGCGCCTCGTTTACCCAGAGCCAGGAAATGATCTGCGCAGGGAGGTATCTCTCCTGCGATCAGGCAATGCGTGTTTTTGCCGCCGATCGCGCAACAAACAAGCCAATGCGGTTGGAGGTCCGCTGGAGAAATGGTGACCGGACCACGCTGACAAATATCGAAGCGAACCGGATCTATGAAATAGAGCAGGTAGCTGCTTTACCCCCCACAACAAATTCAATTCCGGCACAAGAACCCCTTTTTCGAGAAGTCGCCTTGTCACCGGCGTTTGTGCATGCGGAAGCCTTTTTTGATGATTGGTCGCGCCAACCTCTTTTGCCACGCCGCCTGAGTCGTCTCGGACCTGGAATCAGTTCTTACGATTTCAATGGAGACGGATGGGAGGATTTGATCGTGGGATCTGGCCGTGGTGGCAAGCTGGCCATTTATACAAACGACCATTCCGGCGGCTTCCGCATTCTGGAAGGCACTCAGTCAAGTCCAGGAGATCAATGCGGCCTTGTGGGATGGTCGGACGGCAAAGGGAACAGAAAGCTGCTCGCGGCAATCTCCAATTACGAAATGCCTGGAGAAAGCCAGCTTGCCGTTTATTCAATGACCGATCTGGCCTCACTCAAGCTTTTGCCTGCCGGGAAGGCCAGCATCGGCCCACTTGCTGTTGCGGACATTGATGGAGATGGCGATCTTGATCTTTTCATCGGTGGCAGGTTTGAACCAGGCCAATACCCAAAGCCTGTCTCATCTTTGATTTGGCTGAATGATAATGGCGAATTTCGAGCCTCGCCCGAGTTGAGCAAGACTTTTGAAGCAATCGGCATGGTCAGCGGGGCAACCTTTGCGGATCTGGATGGTGATGGCCGCCCAGACCTCGCGCTAGCGCTCGAATGGGGTCCTGTTCGTGTTTTTCGGAACAGTAATGGGCACTTCGAAGATGTCACTTCATCCTGGGGCTTCGCGCAACGCACGGGATGGTGGAACAGCATTGCCGCCGGCGACTTCGACGGCGACGGTCGGTTGGACCTGGCAGTCGGCAATTGGGGACGCAACAGCATCTACGAGCTGTATCGCAACGACAAATGGCCGGAGAAGACAGGAGCATTCCCCGATTTAAGCCTCCGGATCTATTACGGAGATTGGAATTCCGATGGCATCGTCGAAATAGTCGAGTCCGGGCCCCGCGGGCAAAGCTGGGTCCCCATCCGGAACCGCCTCGCGCTTGCGCCCGGCTTTCCCGATCTCGCAACGCAATTTCCGACGCACGAAGCTTTCGCAAAGAGCGACGTCCCGCAGTTGCTTGCCGCAAATTATGACAAAGCGAAAATGCTCGAGGCCAACGAATTTCAATCCGGCGTTTACCTGAACCGTGGTTCACGCTTCGAGTGGCTTCCATTGCCGCGCGAGGCCCAGCTTTCTCCTGTTTTCGCGATTAACGTTGGCGATTTCGATGGGGATGGCGTCGAAGATCTGTTCCTCTCGCAAAATTTTTTCGGAGGCACATCCGACCTTTCGCGGGATGATAGTGGCCGTGGCTTGTGGCTCCGTGGCAAAGGGGATGGTAGCTTCTCGACGATGGATGGCGACTTGAGCGGGATTAAGGTATTTGGCGAACAACGCGGCGCCGCCCTCGCCGATTTCAATCACGATGGCCGCCTTGACCTTGCTGTTTCTCAAAACAGTGGCCCGGCCAAATTGTACACGAATATTCGCGCCAAGCCCGGCCTGCGGGTTCTCCTGCGTGGACCCGAAACCAATCCTGACGGCATCGGATCGCAAATCCGTCTCCAATATGTCGGTGGTCGCTTCGGACCGGCTCGCGCTATCCAGGCGGGCTCCGGCTATTGGTCGCAGAATGCATGTTCGCAAGTCTTGGCCTTCACCGAAAAACCATCTGCCCTTTGGATACGTTGGCCGGATGGAACTGAACAAACCCTCCCCCTGCCGGAAGGACAGGGTGAAGTTGAGGTCATATTCAAAGGCAATCAGCCGTAACCATCACCACCCGCTTCAAAGATCCTCAGGGACGTTTCATTCGTTCTGATTTTCCTATCGCTCGTTTCTTGTCCTACCTTTTCGCCTGACATGGCCAATCCAAATCTGAATTGGAACGGAGTTTGGGCAAAATTTTGAAACGTGAACGTGAGACTTCCCAAGCCCGCCACGATAATGTTGCCCATCCTTGACGTTCTTTGCGCGAAATGTGGTGGCGGATGGTCGGGCTTTTTTGATGAGTTTTGATGAGGGACGGTCCACCAGAGAGCCACGAAGAACACCTGCCTTCGCTAAAGCTCTGGCGGGCAGGCACAAAGAAAAATTTATTTTTTGGAGGGACAGCCGCGCGAGGGGCGAAAGGACCAATGACCAACATCTAATGACCAGGCAATTTCCAAAACCCAAGTCCCAACGGAGGAAGTCTACTTCTTGGTGAGAAGGTGAAGTGGGATTTGGTGAGAAAGGTGAAATTACGGGCACTTTTGGCGAAATGAAGTGAGAAATTCCAGAGTCCACATTTTGGTCCAAGGCTGAAGATTGACGACCTAAGACTGAACCGGGAGGCGGGTTTTCGGATGGGAAAACTGAAAGCCGATAATTCCCGATAATCGCCGACTTACGGGGATGAAACGAGGGTTTGTCTACATTTTTGGGTTGGATCGCGGGCGGTGGTTCATGGTCGGTTTCAAGTGAACGGATGGGAACTTTTTTTGAAAACGGGTCGTTTTGGAGAGTGTTTTTTGATAACATGTTCTGGGCGAAGGGTTTGAGTCCAAAGAGCGGTTGAAAATAAGTGGAATTAGGTGGAACTATCCGGGAATAGCCGGAAATAAATGGAAATAAGTGGAACGACGGGCGTGGTTCGCCGGTCATCCGCTCTGGCCTAACTCCGTAGAATGCGTTCATAGCCAAACGTTCCTTTCTTTTTTGGGCTCGCTTCGCCAAAGGACTATGGCGGGACGGCCGACAGGCCGGTGGTCCGCGGAATTGCGGATGGATGCACGCAACAGTGGCGCACACCTCTTTAGCGGGGGTGAAGAACAATCCCAAGATCGCTTTTCACTCGCGCTGACCCAAACGGCCAGTTACTGGACAAGTATACAAAAGACCGGTCGGAAGACAAGTGGATTTATTTATTTTTCCTATTTTTTCGAGGGCCTGGCCAAGTCTTCGGCGATGGTGGCGAATTGTTCGAGGGGCGGCTTCGAGGTCATCCACAATCTCCTGAGCCAGGATGTCAGGGTCGACTGCACCTGTTCAGTCGGAATGATGGCGTCCACATCTTAGTCGTAGCTGCTGCTGGTGGGTTATCAAAGCCGAGCCAGATAGCGCTGCGTCCGTCCATATATGATCAGGCGAATCGGATGGTCAAGAGACTGATCGAGCGCAAGAAGCAGACGTTCGGGATGGGCTGGAGCCTCACTCATGCGGCGAGCGCGGGACGCGGTCGGATCCAGCGTGTGAGCAGTCCGACTTTCCCCCGTTCGATGCCGGTCCTCTCAACAAAACGACTGGGATGGGGTAGCTTGTCAGTGTCAATTCGGACATCAGGCAGAAGATCAAGCAGGTTTTGCCAAAAAGAATTCGCCGGTTCGAAGCGCCGTCCGCAAAGGGCGATATATCGAACGATGCCCGCACAACTTTCCCTAACAGCTAGCGTGGTCGGGCCTGAACATCCGCTGCGCCCAGCAGCACTGCCGCCAACCGGATTTCCCGAGCCGTTGGATAAAGTGAAGGTGAAATGAGCACAATCGCCAGTTCAGCGTTCGACATTGGCACCTCACCGAGTGGCGGAATTCGGGGAGGAAGTTCGCGATCGTAGTAATCGCATCCTCGCATCATCGCGAGCCGTTCCAAATCGACAAGCAATGACAAGCCGAGCCGACGCGCCTTCTCACGTAGAGAGAGGCCGCTCGTTTCTGGTTGTTCAGGCCGTTTGATCGTGCTCATAAAACAAAAATGCCCTAAAATGGCTCCTTAGTACGACGAGGGTCCGCGCCTTCCAGTGGTTTTGGGGGACGAATTGGGATCGCCACTCAAGACTACTTTGACGGGAACCATCGCCGGAGTGTCGACGATAGTTTTTCATGGAGGTTAGAGTAGCAAAAGTGTAGTATTTAAAGAAAAATCCGAATAAAAACAGCCGTGAGATTGGGGTGGCAGACTCGAATAATTAACCATGGATGGACTGATCGCGCCGGATGTATCTCGTTCCTTCAGGGATTGTCCGAGACGGCGTCGCCAAGCAGGCGGGCTGCTTCACGGCGCATTAGCTCCGTAGCGCGAGCGCTCGCGAAACACCCTCCCGACGGCATATCGGGATAAGGTGTGCCAGGAAGGCGTGAAGCAGGGAAATGCAACCCTGATCCCACATGATAGCTTTCAAGCGCTGTGGCGTCATGGCCGAGCTTCATTTCAATAGCTGATTTTAAGAACTCTCCGAATGCATACATTTCACGGAACATTGTCCTCTTATCGTCGCGGTTGTCTCGGAGGAAATCCTGAAGCACGCCCAATGCCTGTTCATGATGGCCCGTACGATAGTCCAGCAAGGCGCGTTGAACCCGCGCTCCATTGCGCGCCCAAGGCGGCCCCTCAACTGTTCGCGCGACCAGTTCTTCAATGATTGGAAGGGTGCTCTTATCCAAACCTTCTGCTAAAAGACCTCCGGCCAGAACACGACAACTGTCAGGATCGGCCCCGGCGGCAAAACGGGCCAGGCCATACGCGCAAAACGTCTGGTGCAATTCCTTTTCTCCCAGCAACGCCGCCAAACATGTGGCCTCGAACCAGAGATAAAGCAGACATTCGCGATTTGTGGCCGTGCCACGCAGTAGCTCCATTCCTTCTTTCCAGTCTCCACTGCAAACAGTGGCGATCCCGAGATTCCCTCGAAGAGTGGCGGCCAGGGACGTGTTGCTCCGGGTCAGCCCAGCAAGTGTTTCCTCAAGCAATGCTTTGGGTGGACGATACTGTCCGAGAAAAGTCAGCAGCGCCGAAAATCGCCGCTCATCCCTTTCTACATCGAGTGTCTTTGATTCCAACTGCGTTGCCATTGCCAGGAATTTTTTTCCGTAGTCGGTGGCTTCGGCGAATAATCCCCGCTTGGTTGCCTCACCCGCTAAAATATCCAGGGCATTTATTCGAGAAAATCTATGTGTCGCATCGTCCGGGGCCGCTTCCAGCGCTTCGCGCGCGAGGGCCTCGGCCTGTCCTGGCGAGCCGAAGTAGCTTAGGAAAAACGCCACGTCGGAAAGAGCTTCTGCCGCCGCCTCCGTGTCGGCTGGTTGTTCCTTCAAGCAGGCTCTGCCAAACTCCAGCAACTCGCTCAGCGCGCGACCGTTTACGAATTCCCACATCAAGCAGTGGAGACCTCGCACTCGCGCCAAATTAGCTTTGTGTTCGCCCGCGAGACCGGCGTCACGAGCCCGCTTTTCCGCGAGCAGGTATTGAGCCTTGGCAGCGGGAAGGTTTTTACTTAGGTCATTATCGTAGCCATCTCCAATCGCCAGACGCATCGTGGCCTCGGCCAATGGCGCGTTTGACATGCTCGCAGCAAGTCGGCCAGCCACTGCCAGCAGTTGCCAGATGGCCTCACTGTGCCCCTGCTGCCCAAGCGTCGGAAGCGCCGCCCCGAATAAATCGACCGCGAATTTCGATACAGTGTCCGCGCGAACCGTTTCAGCGACGGTCGCTTGACGGGCTTGCTCCCTTGCCCACTCTGCTCTGGCCGCTTTCAGTCTCGCATTCCGTTCTTTCAGAAAGGCCGCTGTGCTGAAAGCCACGGCCGCAACGAGCGTGACCACGATGGCCGCCGTCGCCATGGCCGCCCCTTTGTTTCTCCGCACCATCTTCTGAAACCGATAACCCGCGCTGGGTGGACGAGCTATGACCGGCTCATTCTCGAGGTGTCGCTGGAGATCCTGGGCAAGGCCGTTGGCAGTTTCATACCGGCGGGTGCGGTCCTTCTCCAGGCATTTCATCACGATCCAGTCCAGGTCGCCCTCGACTTGATGAACCAGCCTCGGGGGATCAATCGAGCGCCGCTGGGCCGCTGTCGTCAACTCCTCATTAGCCAGATGAGCCAATTGTGTGCTCGGGCGGATCGGTTCCTTTTCCCGAATTGTTCGCCGCATCGCATCCAGGCCAGCCGCGAGCAAGTCTTCTGGGTCAAACGGCGGCTGGCCGGTGAGCAACTCGTAGAGCAGCACGCCCAGGCTGTAGATGTCGCTGCGCGTGTCAATATCCAACCCGCTGATCTCCGCCTGCTCTGGACTCATGTAAGCGGGCGTGCCTACGAATTGGTGCAGGTGTGTATAGATTGTTTTGTCGGTCAACCGCCCTTCGGTGGCCTTGGCGATTCCAAAATCGATCACTTTGGGCACCGGGACACCGTCGTGGAGCGTGACGAGTATGTTCGAAGGTTTGATATCCCGGTGAACGATCCCTTTCTGGTGAGCATGCTGGATCGCCTGACAGACTCGAATGAACAGCCCCAGCCGATCCTGCGTGCTCAGTTTGGCCTGATCGCAGTAATCGGTAATTCGGATCCCGCGGACCAGTTCCATGACAAAATAGGGCCGCCCCGCCTCGGTCGAGCCCGCATCCAGCACTTTGGCGATGTTCGGATGGTCCATCATCGCCAGCGCCTGCCGCTCCGCCTCGAACCGCGCCACCACCGCTCGCGTGTCCATCCCGAGCTTGATCACCTTGATCGCCACCCGCTGGTGAATTGGTTCTTGTTGTTCAGCGACATATACTATCCCGCAGCCCCCCTCGCCCACTTTTTCCAACAGCTTGTATCGCCCGATCATCTGGCCGGGCGCCTCGATTTGGCTAAGGTCCGCCTGGCCAATCGTCAAATCATCCAGAAACAGTGGTTCCCCTTCGGACTGCGAATTGCTGGCCGCTTCCGCTAAAGCGCAACGCGCGCACACGCTGATCGTTGCCCCTGGCGGCATTTCCTTGCCGCAATGCGCGCAGAATCGGTATAATTTGGTTTCGTGGCCCACTTTTAGATGTAATAGGAGTCTGCTCGGAAAAGTTACAGGAATGATCGGCCGCCGCCAGCAATTCTCCTGTCCGGCCTCAGCCCATACCGAGCAGTTCAATCAGATAGCGCAGCTCGGCCTGGCAGTTCTGGGGGTCCGCGACGGTTCGCCGAACTTCCTGCCGGATCAGATGGCCCAACCGGTCGCGGAGGCGCTTGGCGGCAACCTTGACCGCCCCTTCGGACATATCCAGCTTGTCGGCGATAGCGCGATAGGACAGCGCCTCGGCATCCTGGTGCATGACGGGTGCGAGGGCAGTGAACAACGCGCTCTTGCCCGCCTTCAACAACTCTTGCTCCAATTGGCGTAACGCCGCCTTCAATACCGCGCTGGCCCAGGCCCGATCGTAAGCCCATTCAGGTCCCTGCTCTTCTACCATTGCAAGATCAATGTGTTCCCTGGCAGCCAGGTCTTCCAGAGACAGCGCCGGCTGGCCGCCGCCGCGCTTAGCCGCGTTGACGCGGTCTCGCTGATCGCTCAGATAGTGCTTCAGTGACGTGATCAGAAACGTCCGAAACCGGCCCTTCCTCGGGCTCACATCCGCCAGCGACTCGTAACGCAATAGATTCGCGAAAAAGCCCTGGACCAGGTCGGCGGCGTCCTCTGGTTTGTGCCGCAAGCAGAGGAGATACAGGAGCAACGGCTCGCGGTAGATCTCGTAGACCGTTGCGAGACTGGCCTCACCCGTTTGCCCCGCGGGTAAAATGGCGCTCCAGTGCGTCAGCGGAAAAAGACCTGGCGACACGGCTGACTCTGCTTCTACGCGCTTGTCCATAGAAAACTGCTATCGCGCTAGAATGTCCCGCGCACCAGCCGCTGTGAAGAGAATTCGCCAGGCCTGAGCAGCGCCAGCCGGGCTTGATTAGTTTGTAACCTTTCATCTTTTTTTCCTCTTACACGGTTGAATCAATCCTCCGGGGCGGACGAAAAGCGTTTGCCGCGCGGGGCCATCAAATGAGTTCCTTGATTCCGAGACGAGGCGCTGGGCCGGACGTGGCCCAAATGGCCCAGTCTCGGTTGTGAACAACAATTATAAACAAAGAAAGACAGAATATGAAAAATACATGCGTATCTCTAAGAAAACGTAAGAACGAAGAACAACAGTGGACTGAACTCTCGAATCGTACGACCCCAATGCAAAGCCAATTGTCCCTAAACCGCAGAGCACCTAAAAATCGATCAACATCAATTTTCTATCAATTTCTGGCGATCCTCCTTCTCGCTCTCGCAACTGGGCGACCGGCTCTCGCCCAAGGCTGCAACAACAATCCAGGCGTGGTTCCACCCAATGCGCGATATCGCGGCCTCACCTATGGTGAGTGGCAAACGCGGTACTGGCAAGAACTGTTGGCCATTCCTGTCGTGAATGGCATCCATCCCTTTCTTACCTTTGGAGCCTTCGGAGGAACGGGTGACATGGTATTCCTGGCGCCATCGTACTACCAACTGGGATCCTATGTCATTGATGTCACTATCCCGGCTGGTACTCCATTGTTTATACCCGTGCGGATTAACGCGGAGTGTTCACAACTCGAACCCGATCCTTTCCATGGGGACGATGAAGCATCACTTCGTCAGTGCGCAAATGATTTCATAGACCACTTCTCGTCCGGATATTTCGCCTCCATCGATGGCAGGCCCGTCCACAACATTGAGGCTTACCGCTCCGATTCTCCGCTCTTTGAATTCGGCCCCTTGCCGGAAAACAACCTTTTTCAATTCTTCGGTTTGGACGCACCGGCCGGAACTATGTCGCTCTCGGTCTCAGCGGGCTACCATTTACTGCTTAGCCCGCTAAGCGTGGGGCGGCATGAAGTTCGGGTTCGTGCTACCGCGTCTGACGTAAATCCGGCGGGTGATAGAGTCGAAACCGTCTTCCGCATCACTGTGGTGGCAGAAAAGAAGAAAAAAGGGTCAAACTGCAGGGAACATTAATATTGGTGCACTCACGTCAAATTGTTGTGCGGTCGTGCTCGTTGCCGTTCATTGGCGGTCTGCGCTCTCTCGGAAAATTTCTTAAATATCTCTCCGGTTCCCTTACTCTAACCTTCTTGAGAAACTATCGTTCCCGATTCAGAATCGGGGGCGATGGTTCCGTCAAAGTCGTTTCGAATCACTATTCCACTTTCCAATTTTGGGGAGAGTTGCACGGTCAAGCGAGCGCTCCGGCGAGGGATGTTCTTTGATCCGATCAAGGCAGTCTTTTGCGCAGCGTGAGGGAGGTGCCCGCCGGGAGGGGTTCGTAATTCACTTGATCGAAGACGTTGGCAATGATGAAGGTTCCGAGGCCGCGGGGCGTCGTCGTCCGCGCCAAGCTGCTTTCAAACTTTCAACTAACGGTCTGCGACTTGGACCGCCACGATCATCACCGCCTTTACCGGTTCATCGACCCAATACGTTACCGCGTAATCAATAATTCTTTCTGGTCAAGTCGGCGCTCAAACTCATCTGGAGAAAGCCAATGGGAAGAGTCCCGGTCATCCAAGCGGCGAGAAATATCGGCTTGATAATCTCTATCGCCGCTGCGGCGAAGCTGAAAGAGAAAGGCGATGACCTCGGCCTGCTCTTTTGGGGCGAGTTCCGCCAGACTCTGTTTCATCTCGTCCGTAATCATGCATAGATGTTACTGGACATGCATTCCAGTATCAAGCTTTGCAGGCTTAAGTGCTTAAGGGATCGTTCCGGCGACGGAGCTTCTCTGATTGGATCAAGGCAATCTTTTGCGGAGGGTGAGGGACGTGCCCGCAGAGAGGGGTTCGTAATTCACTTCATCGAAGACGTTTGCCATGATGAAGGTTCCCAGGCCGCCGGGGCGAAGGTCGGAGAGTTCGCGTCCTTTCATGGCGGTGGGATCGACTGGCGGGGCCTGGTCGATGATCTGGATGGTGAGCGATTGTTCGTCGACTTTGGCGTGATAGGTGAGCGGACCGGGAGTTTTGTCGTAGCCATGGCGAAAAACATTGGTGGCGGCTTCGTCGCAGGCCAAGACGATTTTGCCAATGGATTCGTCGTCGTAGCCGGCAAACTCGGCCCACTGTTCGATGAAGTGGCGGCCACGGGCGAGGTTTTCGAGACAGCACAACAGATTGAGCGTGGCGGGAGGCGGCTGGCCGCGCCAATCCAACAGGAGCAACGAAACGTCGTCGTGTTGCGGGGCGGAATTGACAAATCGCTTCCAGGCGGAAAGGGCCGGGTCGAGTGATCGGGCGCCGGCCTGATCAACCGGCAAACTTTGCAGGAAGCCGGGGACAGTGAAATCTTCCCCAGCGCGGTTGCGGGCTTCGGGAATGCCATCCGAGAAAAGGAGCCATGAATCTCCGCGTTTGAGAGAGGACAACTCGGCGCGATAACTGACGCCAGAAGCGATGCCTAAAGGAAGATGATTTGCGAGCGGGAAGCTTTCCCAAATCTGCCCGTTAAAGTGCAGGGGCGGATATTGGCCGGCGGCGCAGAGTTGAAGGGAAGAATCGGAAGCATCGGCGAGCATGAACGTCATGCCGATAAAACGCCCTCCTTTGAGTTCCTGGACAAGCTGCTCGTTCAGCGCGGTGACCCAGGCACCGAGATCGGCCTGGAGCTGGCCGACCATCGCTTTGATCATGGCTGTGGCGCGAGCCATGGTGAGCGCGGCCGGAATGCCTTTGCCGGTCACGTCCCCCAGGGCCATGAGCAAACGGTGTTCGCCGATCCGATGGACGCAGCAGAAGTCCCCGCCGACAGCATTCGCGGGGAAATGATCAATGTGGACCCAACCGAAAGGGAATTCCTGGATGGCGGGAGGGAGGAAGGATTCCTGGATTTCGCGCGCAACCTGGAGTTCCTGCCTGGAACGGACGAGCTCGAGCTCGCGTTGCTCTGAATGCAATCGCACCAGGGCATTTGCAATCAAGCCGCCGCAACCCTCGAAAATCTCTTCATCCTGCTCGTCGAAAATGGAGCGATCGCGCGGGTTGAGCGCCTGCAACACGCCAATACAATCGTCGCCGTCGAGCAAGGGAATCGCCAGGATGGCGCGCGTCAGAAAGCCGACCTGCCGGCCGATCGGCTGGTAATGGCGAGGGTCATTCTGGGCATCGGTAATGTTGATCTTTTCTCGAGACAGGAAAACCGCGCCCGCGATGCCTTTGCCCGGCGGGACCCGCAGCGGCACAGGCAACCTTGCGATTCTCGGATCGGTGGAATGCAGGATCAATTCATTCGTTTCAGGGTCTGGAAGCAGAAGTGTGCAGGCTTCAGCCCACATCACAATCTGGGAACGGTTGAGAATTTCGTCGATCAGCGTGGGAAGGCTCATCGACCGGCCAAAGCAGCGGGCCGTGTCCAGGAGGACCTTGTATCGCGCAAGCTGAGCTTCAGCAGACCTCATTTTTTGGGGCTGTCCATTGGGACAGGCTTCGAGCTTTCGAGGATGCTCTGCTCGGTTGGGAGATCCTTCTTCTTTCTGCCCCAAATCAACGTTGACGGTTTCTCGGCCAATGTTCCGGTCAATGTTTTGGCGTAGGTGCTCACGACTTTGAGATTCTGCGAGACGACGCGCAATTCTTCCACCAGCTTTGCGACATCGCCTTCGTTCGTTTTGACCACGCCGTCGAGCCGCTCGACCAAACCGTTGATCTTCAACATCGCGAGATCGGCGTTGGTGGCAATGCTCCGCGCCTGGGCAAAGAGTGCGTTCAACTTGGGGACCAACTCGGCGTAGTCGGCTTTGAGTTTGGTCACTGCGTCGTTGGCGCTCAGGATGGTGGTGTCGGCGTTATGCACGAGGTTGCTGCCCTGAGTAAGGAGGGAATTTCCCTGGCTGAGCAATTCCGCCAAACGGGGGACAAGCGACGGATAATCCCCCTTCAACTTCGTCAAAATCTCATCCACGGTCTTTATCGCGCCCTGCGCCGATCGGGTGACCGCATCAATGCTTGCGGTCTCGCTGCCCTGGAGAACAACGCTGGGAGACAAAGGCGGCGCGTCCGGTTTTCCGGGGTTGAGCGCGATAAATTTTTCTCCCAACAGGCTTTCGGCCTCCAGTCTTGCGCTGAGGTCAGATGGCAATTGTGGCACGTCCTCATCCAGTTGCAGGGTCACACGAACGACGTTCAGGGAATCCGCGGCTTGAAGCCTTTCCTCGGGACGCAAATAACGAATGAGGGAGACGGTGCCGGCGTTTTTGCCGGCATACTTAACCGCGGAGTGGACCTTGATTCCCGTGGCATCATGGAAGTCGATCTCAAGCTTTCGCCCGCCCTTGCGCACGGAAAAGCCGGAGAGCGCAAATGTGAGCGCGCCGAGCAATACCAGGCTGCAAATGATCACGGTCGTTCCAAGGATGTATTGCGAGATGTTTTTCGATTTCATGCGGGTGCAATGTCCCTTCCGATCAGGCTCTTGATGTAATCTCCCTTCGAGAGGCGGAGCGGAATTGGCCCGTCCGCTTCGCCTTTGATGAACTGCTGGAGCATCGGGTTGGGATTGGCCAGAATTTCGCGCGGCGTTCCTTCGGCGATGATTTTGCCCTGGTCCATACCGGTGCCGAGCATGATCATTTTCGTGCCGATACGGAAGGCGCTGGTCATATCATGCGTGACCACAACAGCGGTCATTCCAAGTTTACGGGTCAGGTCCTGGGTCAATTTATCCACGACCGCGGTCATAACGGGATCAAGACCCGACGTCGGTTCATCGCTGAAAAGCAATTCCGGGTCGAGCGCGAGGGCCCGGGCCAGTGCGACGCGCTTCTTCATACCCCCGCTGATCTCGGCCGGCTTGAGGTCTTCAAAACCGGTCAGGCCGACCAGTTCGAGCTTCATCTTGACCACCAGGTTCGCGATTTCCTGGTCGACCTTGCTGTGCTCAAGGAGGGGAAGGGCCACGTTTTCGCCCACCGTCATGGATTGCAAGAGAGCGCCGGATTGGAACAACATCCCGAAGCGGCGGCGAATCCGGCCAATTTCCGTTTCGCTCATGGCGGTGATTTCCTCACCAAAGATTTT
>JADMIO011153614.1_pt1 | contig 32036 bp, 33 predicted proteins | sample 8958161 | NCBI WGS metagenome assembly JADMIO01 (sample SAMN16585339, study PRJNA669376) | soil metagenome | isolation source: Crop rotation soil | place: USA: Cullars Rotation, Alabama | collected 2011
GACGTCCACCCCGACGCCGACCCCGACTGACACCCCGACGCCGACTCAGACGCCGACGCCCAGCCCGACGGCCACCCCGACGAGCACCCCGACCTTCACACCTTCGCCGACGCCGTCGCCGACGCCGACGTTCACCCCGACCCCATCGCCGACCAACACCCCGACCCCGACGGCAACCCCGACGCCGACGCCCACCTTCACGCCCACCCCGTCGCCGACCGCGACGCCCACGAACACCCCGACGCCGTCGCCGTCGCCGACGCCCTCGCCGACCAACACGCCGACCCCGACGCCGTCCTACACGCCGACCCCCTCGGCAACCCCCACCCCCTCGCCGACCCAGACGCCAACCCCGACCGATACGCCGACGCCGACGCCGACGTTCACGCCGTCGCCGACGCCGACCAGCACGCCGACTCGCACGCCAACCCCGACCAGCACGCCGACTCCCAGCCCGACGAACACCCCCACGCCCTCGCCGACTCCGACCGAGACCCCGACGCGGACGCCGACGCCGACCTCTACGCCGACCCCGTCGCCGACTCAGACGCCGACGCCCACCAACACGCCGACGCCCTCGCCAACCGCGACGCCGACGCCGACGTTCACCCCAACCCCGTCCCCAACGAACACGCCGACCGCGACCCCGACGCCGTCGCCCACGAACACGCCGACCGCGACGCCAACCCGTACCCCGACGCCGACCTTCACGCCGACGCCGACCCCGACCGACACGCCGACCCCAACCAACACACCCACGCCGTCGCCGACCAGGACCCCGAGCCCGACGCCGACTCAGACCCCGACGCCCACCAACACTCCCACGGCGACGCCGACGCCTAGCCCGACCTTCACGCCGACGCCTAGCCCAACTTCCACGCCTAGCCCGACGCCGACGAACACTCCGACCGCGACGCCGACGCCGTCACCCACCAACACCCCGACCCCGTCGCCGACCAGCACCCCGTCGCCGACGCCGACCCGCACGCCGACCCCGACCCCCTCGCCGACGAGCACCCCGACGCCGACGCCGACCCACACCCCGTCGCCGACCAGCACGCCCACCCCCAGCCCCACCAACACGCCGACGCCGACGCCCACCCGCACGCCGACGCCCAGCCCCACCAACACGCCGACGCCGACCCCGTCGAACACGCCGACGCCGACCCCATCCCCGACGCCGTCGCCGACCAACACCCCGACGAGGACGCCGACGCAAACGCCGACGCCGTCGCCGACGCCGAACCCCGACGTGGACGTCGCCAAGTCCGCGTCGCCGGGCACCGTGTCGCCCGGTACCCGCGTCGTCTACACGGTGACCCTGTCGAACAACGCCGGGTCTGGCAACCACGCCTACCCGACGAGCTTCGTCGACACGCTGCCGACTGGGTTCACCTTCGACAACACCTACACGATCACGCTGGTGGGCAACTCCACCGCCAGCTGTTCGCTCGTGGGTACGCAGAGCGCGAGCTGGTACGACTCGACGACCAACCAGGTCACCGTCCCGATGACCGGCGACATCCCCAACAGCAAGGACTGCACGCTGAAGTTCGCGGCGATCGCGAACGGGACGGGCACGTTCAAGAACCCGGTGATGACCTGGTACATGGGCTACGGCGCCCCGGGCAACGCCCAGTCCAAGACGTTCACCTCCGTGACCGGCACCACCAACGCGTGGGACGCGCCGGTCACGGTCAGCGGCGCCACCTTGACCCCGACCCGCACGGCCACCGCCACAATCACGACGACCGCGACCCGCACGCCGACGGTGACAGCGACCCCGGGCGGGCCGACGTTCACGCCGACGAGGACGCCGACGTCGACGCCGACGCCGCAGATCTCGGTGGTGAAGACGTCGTCGCCGTCGACCGCGTACGGGGACGACAGGATCACGTACACGGTCACCGTGTCGATCCCGTCCGGCGCGGGCTCGGTGACGATCACGAACCTGGTCGACGTGCTGCCGACGGGGTTCACGTACGTGAGCGGGACCACCAGCGTGGCCGGGTACGGGGTGCAGCCCGACCCGTCGAGCTCCACCAGCGGCGGGGTGCAGACGTTGACGTTCTCCGGCGGCGGGGTGAGCGTGCCGGCCGGGGTGAGCTACGTGTTGACGTTCAACGCGCAGACCAACGGGACGACCGGGTCGGCGGTCAACACGGCCACGCTCAACGGCACGCAGAACGGCAACACGTACGCGGTGTCCGACAGCGACCCGGGCGTCACCGTCAACGCGGCGCAGCAGCTGTGGGCCAACGCCCAGGCGTGCACCACCTGCACGCTCAACGCGACCGCCGGCTCCATCGACGGGGCGTTCAACGGCACGGTCGGCACGACCAACTCCGGGCAGTTCGGCAACGGCAACCACGTGTGGACCTTCGACTTCCCGTCGACCACGCTCACGACGGTCAGCGGGGTGGCGGTGACGGCGCGGTTCCGGGCCGGGGCGGGCTACAGCAACGACATGTGGGCGCTGGAGTTCTACGACTCCTCGGCGGCGACGTGGCGGTCGCTGTCGACCTACGGCAACGGCCAAACGGTCGACCCGGCCCCGACCACGCTGACCACCTACACCTTCGACGTGTCCGCCTACGTCACCACCGCCGCCGAGGTCAACGCCCTGCAGGTCCGCCTGCGCGGCACCGGCAAGAGCGGCGGCGCCGACACCTACGTCATGGAAGTCGACGGCGTCCTCGTCGACGTCGACGGCCACTAGGACCCGCCTACACGCTTCTTATGGACGCCTCCCGCGTCACGACCAAGGGCAGAATTAGAACAAATGGTCGACATGGGTCATCGACAGCGCTACAAACAGACACACGCTTGCTCCCCGCCCAGCTTCACTATTACCAAGGAGGCGCCGTGGCCACCGACCGCCAGATCGCCGCCAACCGCCGCAACGCGGTACGGTCGACCGGACCCCGTACCGTCGCTGGCAAGCGCACGTCCCGCCTCAACGCGCTCACCCATGGCGCCTCCGCGCTCACACCGGTCGTGCCCGGCGTCGAGTCCGAGGCCGACTGGCAGGACCACCGCGCCGGCATCCTCGCCTCACTGCAGCCCGTCGGCCGCCTTGAGCTCGCCCTCGCCGACCGCGTTGTGTTGCTCCTTTGGCGCCTCGACCGCCTTGCCCGGTACGAGCAGGATCAGATCGTCATGGGGCGTGAGGACGTACCGCACGATGTCTCCGCCCAGTTCAAGGCCCTTTGGAACGACAGAGTCAAGGCCTCTACGGTCGAGGCCGCCCGGCAGGAGATCCACCGAGCCCGCGCCGACCTCGACGATCTCCTCAATCACCTCCGGGCCCCTGATCACGCGCCAATTGGCCTGGCCGCCGCGCGCCGTCTCCTCACCGCGGTCGCTAACACCCAGGCTACCGGGCTCGTCGACCTGGGCCTCCCCGAGGACCTGATTCCGATGGACGACGCCGACGACGCCGGCACCACCCGCCGGATGGGTGACGTCCGCCGCGCCCTGTGGCTGATGACGACGCGGTTCGGTGGGACACCCACCGAGCTCACCGGCCCGGTTCTCGCCGCCGCCCGCAGCCGCTTGGCTGCAGCCGAACAGAGGCTGGCGAACCTCGAGCGCACCGCCGACCGTCTCACCCGCCAGCGAGCGCTTCCGGATGGAGCGACCATGGACCATCTCGCTCGTCACGAGGCCCACCTCACCCGTCAGCTGACCCAGCTGCTCCACGAGCTCCAACGCTTGCAGGCCGCCCGCGGCGGTTCAGCTGTGGCTCCTCCGCCTGCGGTCGACGTCCACGTGACACACGGCTAACGCGTAAGCAAGTAAACAGACGAGCTACCTAGGTGATGCGAGCTCCCGCTGCAAAACGAACCCAATCTCACCGCCGGTCGGGCATGCACGCTTCTAATAGACAGAGCGCGCGAACCCCAGGCATGCTCTTGGTGAACGGGTGGGGAACCGCCCGACGGAGGCAAGGAACATGCGCGATCCGCGCTACTTCGACTCGTATTCGGGTCCGACGCTGGTCACCACGGCAAGCCGCGGCGGACTGCTCGGCAAGGTCTGCGGACTGCTGGCGTTCTCGATGGCCTTCACGGCGGTCGGTGCGCTGGTCGGCGTGCAGCTCGGCCCGGGTTTGGCGATGCCGGCCACGATCGGGATGATGATCCTGTCGTTCGCGCTCGGCTTCGCCCGCAACGTGAGCGGCCTGAACCTGGTCCTGATGTACTTGCTGACGTTCTTTGCCGGGATCGCCCTCGGCGGGATCGTGATGGTCTACGTCGCGGCCGGGGCTGGCCCGATCGTCCTGCAGGCCGCCGCGATGACGGCCGTCATCACGGCCGGTCTCTCGGTCTACGGCCTGACGACCAAGCGCGATTTCTCCGGCATGATGCCGAAGCTGTTCTTCGCGATGCTCGCCCTGGTCGCGGCCAGCATCGTCGGCATCTTCCTGCAGGCGACGATCCTCCAGCTCGCGATCGGCCTGGGCGGCGCGGTGATCTTCAGCCTCTACATCCTCTGGGAGATTCAGCAGACACGCTACGCCGAGGACACCCTGCCGAATGCCATCATGATCGCGGTTGGGCTATACCTGTCGATCTTCAACCTGTTCCTCTCGCTACTCCGCATCCTGGGGATCTTCGGTGGTTTCGGCAGCCGCGACGACTAAGACCAAGACCGACGCGACCAACCGCTCGATGCCGGCCGACCAGCCGGTCGAGCTGTTGGTCTCGCGTGGCCGCACCAGCTACGCCGTCGAGGCGACCTACGAGGGCGACGTCATCCCCGGCACCGGCGAGCCGCCCCGCCGCCTGACGCCAGCCGAGCGCGAGCAAGTTCGGCGTGCCAGCCGGATGCTCGCCGACGCCGTCGCCGGCGTGCCGGTCGAGGACGAGCTGAGGCTGAACGACGCGCTCGAGCTTCTGCACCGCCTCTCGGCGCTGACCGAGGGCGTGCCGCGCTTCCGCCTCGCCGACGGCCGGATGGTCGAGGGCGAGCGGCTCGCCTACCGCGCCGCTCTGCGGTAGTCGACGAAGCGGTACCCCAGCCCCTTCTCGGTCAGGATGTACCTGGGCTTGCTCGGGTCCGGCTCGATCTTCTGCCGCAGGTAGCTGACGTAGAGGCGGACGTAATGCTCCTCCTCGCGGTACTCGAATCCCCAGACCCGCTTCAGCAGCGACTCGTTAGTCATCACCCGGCCCGGGTTCGAGACGAGCTGGTAGAGCAGTCGGTACTCGGTCGGCGTGAGCTCGACCTTCTGCCCCCGCACCACGATCTCGTTCCGGTCGAAGTCGACCGTCAGGTCGTCGTCGACCTTTATCTCGGTCTTCGGCACCGAGGGCGGTGACTCCGCCCGGCGCAGGGCGGCACGGATGCGCTCGGTGAGCTCGCGCTGGCTGAACGGCTTGGTAACGTAGTCGTCTGCGCCCAGCCGGAGGCCCTTGACCTTGTCGGCCTCGTCGCCCTTGACCGTGAGCATGATCACCGGGACGTTCGACAGCTCGCGGATCTCCTGAAGCGTCTGGAATCCGTCCAGCCCCGGCATCTGCACGTCGAGGACGACCGCGTCGGGCAGCTGGGTCCGGACCTTCTCCAGAGCCTCCATGCCGTTGGCGGCGCTGAGGACGAGGAACCCCTCGTCCTCCAGGTAGAGCTGCACCGCGTTCAGCAGGTGCGGCTCGTCGTCCACCACCAGGACCCGCCGCTGGGCGTCCATCGAAGGAAGGATACGGCGTCCCAGGAAGGGTGCAGGGAAGCCCTGCCGGGGCCTGGGGTGTCCCCGGAACAACGAACAACTCCCCCCTCTCCCACCGCGGTGGGAGAGGGGGCCAGGGGGTGAGGGCTCCCTAGACCTAAACCCCGACCGGCTTCAGCAGCCCCAGCTTCTCGTCCACCTCGCGCTGGTAGCGGTCCGCCTTGCCCTGGATCACCTCGTCGAGGGTCACCGGCCGCTGGAGACGGCCCGACTCGAACGGCGCATACGACAGCGCCACGTCGGCGCGGCCCTCCTCGCCGGTCACCTCGATCTGGCGCCGACCTTGGACGGCCTCGCCCAGCTCGAAGTACTCCAGCGCCAGGATCCGCGAGTCGGTGTCGTTGAACTCCATCGAGTAGGTCCAGACCCGCTCGCCGCCCCAGAACTCGGCCGCCAGCGGCTCGAGCTTGTAGCTCGGCGCGTAGTCCAGGATCTTCTCGTCTTCGATTACCGTGCCGTCGTCGAGGTGCAGCTTGATCGGCCGGCCGTTCCGGTCGCCGGGCAGCTCAAGCGAGCCCTTCGAGCCGTAGATGAACCGCTGGTTGTTGCGCTGGCCGTGACCGGCGTGGTCGTTGATCCACTGTCCGACCGCGCCCGACTCGAACTGGACGTAGGCGTAGATCGCGTCGTCGCCGGTAGGCTCGATCTGGTCGGGGAAGTTGGCCGACCAGCGGGCGTAGAAGCCCCCCGGCCCAGCCGACTTCGTGTTGTGGCGCACCTTCTCGTACAGGCGGCTCTCGCCGAAGACGAAGCGAACCTCGCCCATGTAGTAGCGGAGGATGTCGGCGTGGTGGACGCCCTCGTCGATCGGCATCGACCCGGTGTGCTTCATGTGGCGCCAGGGGGTGATCTGGATCATGTCCCGCCCGCCGATCGTTGTCTCGATCATCAGTCGGGGCGTGCCGATCGCGCCGTCGTCCAGCAGCGCCTTGCCGAGCCGGTTGATCGGGTCGCGGCGGAAGTTCTCGGCGGTCGAGAGCACCAGGTTCTTCTTCTTGGCGGTGTCGATCAACAGGTTGCAGCCGCGCAGCGTGACGGCCAGCGGCTTCTCGCACATCACGTGCAGCCCGACGTCGAGGCAGGCGTGCGCGGCCGCGTGGTGCGAGCCGGTGTCGGTCGTCACGTCGACGGCCTGCAGCTCGGGGATCTCGCGCTTCATCTGCGCGACATCAGAGAAGACCTTCGGCCGGGTGCCGAGCAGCTCCTTCGCCTCGTCGGCGTAGAAGTTGGCGTTCTCAGCGTTGAGGTCGCAGCAGGCGACCAGCTCCATGTTGCACATCGACGACCCGTAGAGGCGGGCCATCCCGCGCAGGTGCCGTCGGCCCATGCCGCCGGTGCCGACGGCGGCGTACTTCACGCGATCTGCCATTGGTGCGCTCCTTAGGGTGCAGGTTGGCCCTGCCGGGGCCGCTTCGAGGCCCGAAGGGCACTGGGGTGTCCCCAGAGTAAACCACTTCCCCCTCTCCCGCGGTCGGGAGAGGGGGGCCAGGGGGTGAGGGCTTCCTGGGGATATGATCCGGCCCGCCGTGCCGTTCGACACTCCCACCCTGGTGCTGATCGGGCTCGCGCTCGCCTTCACGTTCCTCAACGGCTACAACGACTCGGCCTCGATCGTCGCCACGATGGTCGCCTCTGGCGCGCTGACTCCCCGCAAGGCGCTCGCCTTGGCCGGTGTCGCGGAATTCTTCGGGCCGCTGCTCTTCGGCGTCGCGGTCGCCTCGACGATCGGCCGCGGCGTCGTCGACCCGGCCCAGATCGGCCGCGGCACGCTGATCGCCGCGCTGCTCGGCGCGGCGGTCTGGGGCATCGCGGCCGGGCGGATCGGCGTGCCGACCAGCGCCACCCATGCGCTGGTCGGCGGGCTCATCGGTGCAACGCTCGCCAGCGCCGGCGCGGGAGCCGTGCTGTGGCAGGGACTGGTCGGCGTGATCGTCGCGCTCGGCCTGGCCCCGAGCCTCGGGGTTCTGGTCGGCTACGCCTATATGAAGGTGATGATGCGCCTCGGCACGTACCTCACGCCGAACGTGAACCCGCTGCTGAAGCGGGCCCAGATCGTCACCTCGGCGCTGGTCGCCCTGAGCCATGGCGCCAACGACGCCCAGAAGGGCATGGGCATCATCACGGCCGGCTTGCTCGCCGGCGGCTACCTCGAGAGCTTCGAGGTTCCGACCTGGACGATCTTCGGCTGTGCCCTCGCGATCGCGCTTGGGGTCGGGTTCGGCGGCCAGTCGACGCTGCGCACGCTCGGCATGCGGGTCTTCACGATCCGGCCGGTCCACGGCTTCGCGGCCCAAGCCGCTTCGGCCTGGATCGTGATCGGCGCCTCCCTGCTCGGCGGCCCGGCCTCGACGACCCAGGTCGCCACGTCGGCGATCTTCGGCGTCGGTGCGGCCGAGCGCGTCACGAAGGTGCGCTGGGAAGTCGCCGAGGCAATCCTGATCGCCTGGCTCGTGACCGTGCCGGTCTCGGCGTTGATCGCGGCTCTGGTCTTCTTGCTCGGCCGCGCCCTCGGCATTGCGGCGTGAGCGACGCGGGGATGCGCGCCTAACGCCCGAAATCAGGCGCGCTGGTGGATGCGCTCCAGCCGCTGGCGGAGCTGGTCGGCTTCCTCGGGCGAAGGCTGCTCGCCGTAGCGGACCGCGACGTAGGCGCCCGTGATCGCCTCGACGTCGGCGTCCGGCTCGAGCCGCTCGGCCAGCCGCGGCTGGTGCTCGTGCGGCGTCGTCGCCGGCCGTCGAGGCGCGCCGTGCTCGGCGCCCCTGGTCAGCAGCGCGCGGTAGATCGCCCGCACGTCGTGCATTGCTGGCGCGACAGCCGGGCGCTGCCGCTCGACGTTGTTGCTCGATGGCGCCATCGGTCGCCGCCGCAGCAGCCCCTTGAAGAAGGAGAGGATCGCCGGCCACACCTCGCGCCAATTCCAGAGCAGCTCGCGCTCCTCGTCGACGTCCTCCTCGCGCTCCCGCTCGCGCCACCAGTCGATCGCTCGGTAGAGCCCGATCGCGACGGCCATCACGAGCGCGGCGATCGCCGCCCATTCCGCTATCGCCTCGATCGTCGGCGACACCTGCACCGGCCGCTGACCCTGGCGCAATTCCTCGAGCGCGCGTTGGAGCGCACCCATGCCGCCGCCGAGCTGTAGCGGTGGGATCCGGCCGCGCAAACCCTCGACCAGGAACTGGGCGACTAGCCCGAGCGGGATCGCCACGACCAGCACTAATAGGAAGAGGACGAAAGTGATCGCGCTCCAGATCGGCCGCAGAACCGCGGTCAGTAAGCCGAACGAGAGGAGCGCGTCGAGCAGCAGCGCGCCCAGCACGACCGCGCCGACGACGGCCACCATCGTGCCCAGCCACTGGCGGTTGATTGCCGGTGGCGCCCCGGCGCGGGCGCGGCTCCCCTCGCGCACCGCTAGCAGCCGCGCCAGCCCCAGCGACGCCAACCCGATCGCGAAGAACGACACCACCGACGCCCCCGCGGCCGCCTCCAGCTCGCCGAGGCGCGGGCTCGTCAGCGCGGCGACCGCGACCAGCAGAAGCAGTCCGCCCACGCCCCGCCGGAAGGCGCTCTCGATCGTCTCGAAGTCGGCCGACCCCCGGCCCTGGCTCAGCCCGCGCCACCACAGCCAGAGCGTCAACCCGCCGAGCAAGATCGCCCCGCTGGGATCGACGTCCGGTGCGTACCGGCTGTACCCGGCGCCGAGGGCGAGTGCCATGCCGAGCAGCACCGCCGCGATCCGACCGGCCCGCTGCCCGCGCACCGCCAGCCGCCGAACGCCGCGCGACACCAAGCGCCCGACCAGCAGCAGCCCGAAGACCAGCCACCACGGCAGCAGCGGCTCGATCTGCTCGCCGCTGATCCACGCCCCGAACAGCAGCGACCACGGGTAGATCCAGCCGGCGTCGATCGCGGCCAGTCCACCCGCGAGCGCCCGCCTCATCCAGCCACGCCGATCGGCCCCTCGGCGTCGACGCGGTGGACCGGCACGCCTGGCAGCCGCGCCTCGGTCTGGCCGACCAGCAGGACGACCGGCCGCGCACCCCTGGCTCGAACGCGGCGGAGCTCTTCGGCCGTCGTCTCGTCCAGGTTCGCGGCCACGACGACGAGCGTCGCGCCATGCCGAAGCTGGCGGCCTTCCTCCCGGAGAAGATCGCCGAAGCCGAGCGACGCGAACGGCAGCGCCCGCGCCAGCGCCTCGAGGACGTGGGTCAGCTGGTCGGGGTCGCGGCTCGACGGGATGCGCAGCAGCGTGCCGGTGTGCGAGGTGTACCCGTTGCCGATCAGTCCAATCTGGTACCCGGCCTCGACCGCCCAGCTCGCGATCGAGGCCGCCACCGAGATGAGCCGCTCGACCAGCTCCGGCTCGTAGCTGATCGACCAGCTAGGCCCCAGCGTGTTCATGTTCAGCGCGACCACCAGCCGCTCGGTCGTCGTCGGCTCGAGCACCTTCACCTGCAGCGCGCCGGTCCGCGCGCTGGCTTTCCACTCGATCCGACGTGGGCTGTCGCCCGGCGCGTACTCGCGCACGCCGACGGTGCGGATCGGGTCCTCGAACAGCCAGTCGCGCACGGCTCGGTCGCCGAGCGGTTCGCGCGCCGGCAGCCCGAGCTGCTCGACGGGGACGATCCGCGGGTAGACCAGCAGCTCGTCGAGCCGCTCGTGAATCGTTTCGCGCGTCTCGAACCCGAACACGTCGCCGGAGCGCAGCGCCGCCGGCCCGAAGCGGTGATCGCCACGGGCGGTGCAGCGGAGCCGGTAATGGCGCCGCACCCGCTCGTACGGTCTGAGCGCCAGCAGGTTCACCAGCAGCGCCCGGCCGACTTTGTGGCTGGGCACGCTGCGCCCGGTCTCAGGCGCGAGCGTCCGCGGCAGCTCGTCCTCGACCTCGAGCCAGGCCAGCGGCAGGACCTTCCGGTTGACCACCTCGATCGTGAGCTCGACCTCTTCGCCGAAGAACGCGCGCCGCTGCCCGAGCATCCGCCGGTACTCGACCCGCTCCAGGCAGTAGCGCGCCCACAGCCGCGACGCCCCGGCCGCCAACAGCAGCGTCAGCGCGACCAGGAACAGCAGCGGCTCACGCAGCGCGACCGCCAGCAAAAGCAGCAGGACGACCAGCGGAAGCGTCGCCTGGCCGAGCACCGCCCTACGTCATTCCGCGGGTGCGCGAACGGGCAAGGAACAGGTCAAGGTTCCTCGACCGGTACCGGCACCGAGCCCACGATCTCGGCGACCACCTCGTCGAGTCCACGGCCCCGCAGCCGGGACCTCGTGCTCGCGATCAACCGGTGGCCCAACACCGCTGGCGCCAGGCGCTTCACGTCGTCCGGCAGCACGAAGCCGCGGCCCTGGATCGCGGCCAGCGCCTGGGAGGCCCGGTACAGGGCAAGTGTGGCACGGGGGCTGGCGCCGAGCTCCAGCGCCGGATGCTCGCGCGTCGCCCCCACCAGCGCGACCAGGTAGTCCTCGATCGCCTCGGCGACGTGCACCTCGCGGCAGATCCGGCCCATCGCCAATAGCTCGTCGGCTTCGACGACGGCCGCCAGATCCTCGAGCGGCGACGTCGACCGGAAGCGGCGCAGGATCGTCTTCTCCTCGTCGCGCCCCGGGTAGCCGAGCGCCAGCCGCAGCAGGAACCTGTCCAGCTGCGCCTCGGGCAGGGGGAACGTGCCTTCCAGCTCGACCGGGTTCTGGGTCGCCAGTACCAGGAAAGGGCGCGGCAGCGGGCGGGTCTCGCCTTCGACCGTGACCTGCCGCTCCTCCATGCACTCGAGCAGCGCCGACTGCGTGCGCGGGGTCGCCCGGTTGACCTCGTCGGCCAGCACCACCTGGCTGAAGATCGGCCCAGCCCGGAACTCGAACGCCTGCTCGCGCTGGTTGAAGAACGAGAGCCCGGTCACGTCGGATGGCAGCAGGTCGGGCGTGAACTGGATGCGGCGGAAGCCGCACCCCAGCGTCCTCGCGACCGACTTGGCCAGCATCGTCTTGCCGATGCCCGGTACGTCCTCGAGCAGGACGTGCCCTTCGCATAAGAGCGCGACCAGCACCATGTCGACGACGACGGTCTTGCCGACGATCACGCGCTCGACGTTGGCCCGGGCCCGCTCGGCCATGGCTTTGACGGGGGCCGCTTCGACGATACTTGCCGCCAACGTTTCGCGGAGTGTAACCGCCAATGGCAGTTCAGCAGGAGCGCGCGATGCGCTCGGACACGATCAAGCGTGGTTTCGACAAGGCACCCCACCGCGCGCTCCTGCGCGCGACCGGCGTCATCCAGGACGAGCGGGATTTCCGCAAGCCGTTCATCGCCGTCATCAACAGCTACGTCGACATCATCCCTGGCCACGCCCACCTCCAGGAGGTGAGCAAGGTCATCAAAGCGGGGATCCGCGAGGCCGGCGGCGTGCCGTTCGAGTTCAACACCATCGGCGTCGACGACGGCATCGCCATGGGCCACATGGGGATGAAGTACTCGCTGCCCAGCCGCGAGCTGATCGCCGACTGCGTCGAGACCGTCGTCTCAGCCCACGCCTTCGACGGAATGATCTGCATCCCGAACTGCGACAAGATCGTGCCAGGGATGCTGATGGGTGCGATGCGCCTGAACATCCCGACGATCTTCTGCTCCGGTGGCCCGATGGCCGCCGGGCGGCTCTCGAATGGCAAGAAGGCCGATCTGATCTCGGTGTTCGAAGCGGTCGGCGGCTACGCGACTGGCAAGGTCACCGACGCGCAGCTGCTCGAGCTCGAGCAGAAGGCCTGTCCGAGCTGCGGCTCGTGCTCGGGCATGTTCACCGCCAACTCCATGAACTGCCTCTGCGAGGCGCTCGGGATGGCGCTGCCCGGCAACGGCACGATCCTGGCCCGCACGCCCGAGCGCGACGAGCACTACCGCCGCTCGGCGGCGCGGTTGCTCGACATGATCGAGCACGAGATCCGGCCCTCCGACATCGTCACCCCCCACGCGATCGACAACGCCTTCGCGCTCGACATGGCGATGGGCGGCTCGACCAATACCGTGCTCCACACCTTCGCTCTCATGAATGAGGGCGGAGTTGATTACCCCCTCGAGCGGCTCAACGAGGTCGCCGAGCGCGTCCCGTACATCTGCAAGGTCTCGCCGGCCTCGCCGGACGTCCACATCGAGGACGTCCACCGCGCTGGCGGCATCTCGGCGATCCTGAACGAGCTCTCCAAGCGCGAAGGCATCCTCCATCTCGACACCTTGACCGTCACCGGCAAGACGCTCGGCGAGAACGTCGCCGACTCGCCGGTGCGCGACCACTCGATCATCCGCCCGCTCGAGGAGCCGTTCCAGTCGCGCGGCGGCCTCTCGATCCTGTTCGGCAACCTCGCTCCGGATGGCGCGGTCGTCAAGTCCGGTGCGATCGACGAGTCGGCCTGGCAGTTCCGCGGACCCGCCAAGGTCTACGAGAGCCAGGAGGAGGCGCTCGCCGCCATCCTCAACAAGCAGGTCGTCGCCGGCGACGCGGTCGTGATCCGCTACGAGGGGCCCAAGGGCGGCCCGGGCATGCAGGAGATGCTGTCTCCGACCGGCGCGCTGACCGGCATGGGCCTCGGCACCGCCTGCGCGCTGATCACCGACGGCCGCTTCTCCGGCGGCAGCCGCGGCCTCTCGATCGGCCACGTCTCGCCCGAAGCCGCCGCTGGCGGACCCATCGCGGCGATCCGCGAGGGCGACATGATCGTCGTCGACCTGAAGAACCGCCGCGTCGACGTCGAGCTGACCGACGCCGAGATCCGCCAGCGCATCGCCGAAGCGGTCCCGCCGAAGCGTGAGCTGTCCTCCCGCTGGCTGCGCCGCTACCGCGCGCTGGTGACCAGCGCGAACACCGGCGCGATCCTGGCCGACCCCGCCTAGACGACCAAACGGGCTGCCGCGGCGCCAGCCACGACCGCGAGCAGCCCGGTCACCACCGACCCGACCAGGTACAGGGCGGCGGTCCCGTACTCGCCCTGCTGCAGCAGCACGAGGCCGTCCCAGGAATAGCTGGAGAAGGTCGTGTACCCGCCACAGAAGCCCGTCACCAGCAGGAGCCGCCAGGCCGGGTCCTCGACCGCTCGATCGGCCAGCAGCGTCAAGAACAGCCCGATCAGAAACGATCCGGTCAGGTTGACCAGGAACGTGCCGTACGGGAACGCCGTCCCCAGCCGCTCGATCGCCCACACCCCGACCAGGTAGCGTGCGTTCGCGCCCACCACGGCGCCGAGGCTCACGTACAGCAGTGCCGACACGCCGATACCCTGCCCCTGTGTTTGGCTTCGTCTAGGATCGTGCGCAGGAGGAGTAGATTGAGCTACCTGAATCGCTCGCTTTCCCGCCGCAGCCTAATGGGTCTCGGTCTGTCTTCGCTCGGCGCCCTGGCGATCGCCTGCGGCGGCGCGGCCAGCCCGACCGCCGCGCCAGCTAAGCCGGCCGAGCCGACCAAGCCCGCCGCGGCAGTCACGACCGCGCCGGCGGCCACGACCGCCCCCGCCGCGACCAAGCCGGCCGCTGCCGCCACGGGCGCTGCCTCGCCAGCCGCCAGCGCGGCGACTCCCGCCGCGGCCGCGACCGGCGCCGCGCCGGCCGCCACCAAGCCCGCCGCGGCCGCTTCGCCGGCCGCTGGCGCCTCACCGGCCGCTGGCGCTTCGCCGGCGGCGGGGGCGACGGCTGCCCCCGCCGCGGCCGGTGCCGCCGCGGCCGAGAAGCTCGGTGTCGCCAAGGACAAGGTACCGAAGAGCTCCAAGATGGTGCTCTACTCGGCGACAGTCCAGGAGCAGACCGCCAAGCGCATCGACGCGTTCAAGGCCTGGGTCAAGAAGAACTACGAGGCCGACGTCGACGTCACCCACATCTACGCCTCGACGGTCGAGGGCTTCAACCGCGCCCGGGGCGAGATGGCCAACCCGCAGGCCGACGTGCTCGACACCACCAACGACCTGGCGATCCAAGCCAAGCGGATCGGCCTCACCCAGCCCTACAAGATCGGCAGCTTCGACACCGTCCCGGGCTTCGCCCGCGACCCCGAGGGCTTCTGGTACGCGCCGACCGTATCGGTCTTCGTCATCGACTACAACACCGAAACGGTCAAGGCCGACGAGGCACCCAAGGACTGGGAAGACCTCATCAAGCCGCGCTTCAAGAACAAGCTGATCCTGCGCGACCCGACCCAGTCGGGCTCTGGCGGCACGATCGTGCTGGGCTTCCTGGCGCTCTACGGCGAGGAGGCAGGCAAGGACTTCCTCTACCGTCTCGACAGCCAGGTCGGCGGCAAATACCTGGAGAACTCGACCCAGACCGTGCTCGACGTGGGCCGCGGCGCCGCCGACACCCTGATCTGGAACGAGGCCTACAGCCTGCAGGTCAAGTACCAGCAGAACTTCCCGAACGTCGGCGTCGTCTACCCGAAGAGCTGGATGCTGGCCGAGATGACCACGACCAACATCCTCAAGGGCGCCAAGAACCTCGTCCCGGCCCAGCTGTGGATCGAGTGGTCGATGTCGCTCGAGTCGGCCAAGCTGAACGCCCAGAACTTCAGCCGCCCGTCGCGAACGGATCTGCCGGCCGCCGATCTGCCCGATTGGATGAAGCAGACGCCGACCGACAAGCTCCCGGTCGTCAACCTCGACGCCGCCAAGCTCGAGGAGAAGCGCAAGGACTGGCTGGCGCTCTGGTCGGGGCAGATCAAGGGCAAGGGCGCCGACTACGTCGCCAAGAACCCGAACCCGCCGAAGTACGAGCTCAAGAAGGACTTCGTGCTGAGCTAGCCGGTGCCCGGCATCACGATCGACGCCGTTCGCAAGGAGTTTGCGAGCGGCGTCGTCGCCCTGCGCGACGTCGGCCTCGACATACGCGAGGGCGAGTTCTTCAGCCTGCTCGGACCGTCCGGCTGCGGCAAGACGACCTTGCTGCGGATCATCGCCGGCTTCGAGACCGCCACCAGCGGGACGATCGCGATCGGTGGTCGTCGGGTAGACGGCGTCGCGCCAAACCGGCGCAACGTCGGCATCGTCTTTCAGAGCTACGCGCTCTTCCCACACCTCGACGTCTTCGAGAACGTCGCCTTCGGCCTGCGCGCGAAGGGAGAACCGGCCGACAAGATCCGCCAGCGGGTCGACTGGGCGCTCGAGCTGGTGCGTCTGAGTGGACTCGAGCGGCGCCGCCCGTCGCAGCTCTCCGGCGGCCAGCAGCAGCGCGTCGCGATCGCCCGCTCGCTGGCGGTCGGCCCCAGCATCATGCTGTTCGACGAGCCGCTATCCAACCTGGACGCGAAGCTGCGCGTCGAGATGCGCGAAGAGCTCATCCGACTCCACCGCGAGCTCGGCATCACCTCCGTGTACGTCACGCACGACCAGGAGGAGGCGCTGGCCATCTCGGACCGGATCGCCGTGCTCTCCAGCGGCGTCGTCCAACAGGTCGGCACGCCCGACGAGCTGTACGAGCGGCCGGCGACCGCCTTCGTCGCCGCCTTCCTCGGCACTCCCAACCTGCTCTCCGGCACCCTCGTGGGCGCCAGCCCGGCCCGCGTGCGGCTCGCGGACGGCCGTGAGTTGGTCGCGGCGACCAGCGATCCCGCCGCCAAGGTCGGCGCGCCCGCCCTCGCCACGTTCAAGGCCGAGAAGCTCGCCGTCGCGACCGCCGAGCAGCCCAACGCTATGCCCGCCACGCTGACTGTCGCCCAGTACCTGGGCGCCCACCTCGACCTGACGCTCGATGGCGGTCCACTCGGCGCCCTCTACGCGCGGGTCGAGCCCACCGCCGCCCTGCGGCGCCTGGCCCCCGGCTCGTCGGTCTGGGTGTCGGTGCCACCCGAGGCGGTTCACGTGCTCCCGGTCGAGGCGGGCCTTTGAGGCGGGGACCGATGCTCTGGGTGGGCCTGGTGCTCGCCTGGGTGGTCCTCGGCTACGTCGTTTACCCGCTCGGCGTGCTCCTGGTCGATTCGTTCCAACCCGAGGAGCGCCCCGGCTTCTCGCTCGAGAACTACCTGAACTTCTTCGACGTGCAGCGCTTCAACTACGCGGTTCCCATGCTCAACAGCTTCCTGGTCGCCATCCCGGTGGTGGTGCTGACGGCCCTGCTCGGAACCACGCTGGCCGTCCTCTTCACGCGCTACGAGTTCCCCGGCCGCGACCTGCTCCAGTCGCTCGCGATCACGCCGCTGGTGATGCCGGGGTTCATCACCGCCTACGCCTACCTGATGCTGTACGGCAAGTTCGGCCTGGTCACCAAGCTCTGGACGATCCCGTTTGGCCTGACCCAACCGCCGTTCTACTTGGACGGGTACTGGGGCGTCGTGCTGACCGAGACGGTCGCCGAGCTGCCGCTCGCGTTCCTGACCGTGTCGGCCGTGCTCTCGCGGCTCGACGCCAGCCTCGAAGAGGCGGCGCTTAGTCTGGGGGCCTCGCGTGCGCGGGTCTTCTTTCGGGTCGTCCTGCCGCTGCTGACGCCGGGCATCGCCGCCGGTGGCCTCCTAATCCTGATGTCCTCGTTGGCCGACTTCGGTGCCCCGCTTTTCATGGGCTACGAGACGTTCACGGTCCAGATCTTCAAGGCACGAACCTCCGGCGAGACCAGCCTGGCCGCAACCCTGTCGGTGATCCTGACGCTGTTCTCGCTCAGCGTGCTGGCGATCACGCGCTGGTACCTGGCTCGCCGTGACTACCTCATCGGCGGTCGTGGCAGCCGCCCGGTGCAGCCGATCGGCGGTTGGCAGCGTTTGGCAGCCGGCGCGGTGGTCGGCTCGATCATGTTCGTCCTGCTGCTGCCGATGTTCATGATCGTGCTCATGTCGCTCACCGACGTGCAGCGCTGGCGCGTCACCGAGTGGCTGCCCCCCTACCTCACGCTCGCCCACTACGCCAAGCTGCTCCAGCCGCAGGTGCTGCTCTACGTCCGGAACTCGCTGCTCTTCGGCCTCATTACGACGGTGTTGACCGCCGTCTACGGGACACTCGTCGCCTACCTGTTGACCCGCCGCAGCTTTACCGGCCGCGGCGCCCTCGACGCGCTGGTCACGTCGCCCTACGCCGTGCCCGGCACGGTGATCGGCATCGCCTTCATCGTCGCGTTCAACCGCCCGACGCCGTTCGCGTTCGGCCAGGTGCTGGTCGCGACGGCCGGGATCATCATCGTGTCGCTGTTCGTCCGGCGCTCTGCCTACGTGATCCGCTCGGTCGCGGCGTCGTTCCAGCAGGTCGACGCCAGCCTCGAGGAGGCCGCCCTGAGCCTCGGCGCGTCCTGGACGTACATGTTCCGCCGCGCCCTCGTGCCGATCGTGATGCCGGGAATCCTGGCCGGTGCCATGCTCAGCTTCGTCACCAGCGTCGCCGAGCTCAGCACGACCATTCTGCTCTACACGCCGAGCACGATGACGATCCCAATCGCGATTTACATCCAGGTCTACAACACCGACTTGGGACTGGCCGCCTGCCTCGGCCTGGTCCAGATCGCGATCGTCGTCCTGGCGCTGCTGCTGGTGAACCGCACGATCGGGATCCGCGCCCTACGGCTCTGATCGCCGGTTGACTGGGCCGCATCCCGCCGGTACGATCGCGCTCGCCATGAACAGGACCGACCTTCTGCTGCGCGCCGACGCGCCTGGCCCTAACGGCCGGGTCGTCGGCGTCACCCCGGCCGAGGCGGGCTGGAGCTACATCCACTTCGCCGCCCACCGCCTCGCCGCCGGTGCGGGGCTGGCCGGTGAGACCAGCGCGAACGAAACGGCGCTTATCGTGCTCGGCGGAAAATGCCGGGTCCAGGGTGGTGGCGTCGACTTCGGCGAGATCGGCCGTCGGGCCGATGTCTGGGAGAAGGTCGCCCCCTACGCCGTGCTCCTACCGCCCGGCGTCTCCTACCGGGTCGAGGCGACGACCGACCTGCACCTGGCGGTCGCTGGCGCACCCGACGAGCGCGGCCGTCCACCGCGGCTGATCCGCCCGGAGGACGTCGTCGTGGAGCACCGCGGCGAGGGCCAGACCGCCCGCCAGGTGCAGCACCTTCTGCCGCCCTCCGCCGACGCCGCCCGGCTCATCCTCGTGGAGGTGTTCACGCCCGGCGGCAACTGGTCGAGCTTTCCGCCGCACAAGCACGACACAGAGGCGCCGCCCGAGGAGAGCTACCTCGAGGAGACCTACTACCACCTGGTCAACCCGCCGACCGGCTTCAGCCTCCAGCGCGTCTACACCGCCGATCGTTCACTCGACCAGGCGCTCGCCCCGGGCCACGGCGACCTGGTGCTCGTCCCCCGCGGCTACCACCCGGTCGCGGCCACGCCCGGCCATGACAGCTACTACCTGAACGTGATGGCCGGTCCGACGCGCGCGTGGAACTTCCGCGTCGACCCCGCCTACGCCGACCTCATGAACTGGTCGAAGCCGCCGGTCGCACAAACCGGTAGCCCAGCCCGCGCTCCGTCTCGATGAAGCGCCGCCCGCCGACCTCGATCTTCGCCCGCAGCCGGCTCACGAACACCTTCAGGTAGTCAGAGCTCGGCTCGTCCTGGTGACCGAGCGCGCGCCGGACCAGCGTCTCGTGCGTGACCAGCCGTCCGGCGTTGCGCACCAGGTGGTCGAGCACCTTGAACTCGATCGGCGTCAGCTTGATCGGCTCACCACCGAGCGTGACTTCACGCGTCGCCTGCTTGACGGTCAGGTCGCCGGCCACGAAGTCGGGCGGCGCGCGGCCCTGCGCATCGCTCCGACGCAGCACCGCCCGGATGCGCGCGACCAGCGCCAGGTGCCCGAACGGCTTGACCACGTAGTCGTCGGCGCCGAGCTCCAACCCCTGAACCTGATGCGCCTCTTCGCCGCGCGCCGTGACCACGATCACGGGCGTCTCGGAGAAGCGTCGGATCTCTTCGAGTACCTCGAACCCGCTCTTCTCCGGCATCGTCACGTCGAGCAGCACGACGTCGGGGTCGTGGGCATGGAACGCCGCCAGCGCGGCCTCGCCGTCGGCGGCAGGGATGACCGTACTGCCCGGCCACTGCAGCCGGAAGCCAACCGTCAACGCGTGGAGGATGTTCGGGTCGTCGTCGACAACCAGGATCTTCATGCCGGGGCCGCCCGCGGCAGGCCCACCGAAAACGTCGCCCCAGCGCCCGCGCGGCTCTCGACCCACACGCTACCGCCGTGCAGCTCGACGAGTGCTCGGGCGATCGGAAGACCGAGCCCGCTGCCCGGCTGACCGCGGCTCGATTCGTCCTCGGCCCGGTAAAAGCGTTCGAAAATGTGCGCTTGCTCCGCGTCGGGGATGCCCGGTCCATCGTCCGAAACCGCGACGACCGAGCCGTTCTCGTTCTGGCGCACCCTGAGCCGGATCGTCCCACCGGCGCGTCCGTATTTCTGTGCGTTGCCGAGCAGGTTCAAGAGCGCCCGCTCGAGTCGTGGCGCGTCGACCGACGCGAGGACCGGCTCAGATGGCAACTCGAGCTCGAGCCGCTGGCCGCGGGCGCGCGCCAACGGCTCGACGGCTCGCCCCGCCCGCGCCGCGACGTCGCGCAGGTCGTGGGGCTCGGCCCTCAGCCGGACCATCCCGGCCCGCAACCGATTGAGCTCCAGCAGGTCGTCGATGAGCGACGCCATCCGCTCGGCGGACTGCTGGATGTTCACGAACAGCTCGTGGAGGGGCGTTGGGACCCCCGGTGGCTCGTTGGCGAGGACCACCTCGATCGCATGCTTGATCGCCGTCAGTGGGGTGCGGAGGTCGTGCGAGACGTTGGCCAGGAACTCGTCCTTCTGGCGTTCGAGGTCGCGCTGCACCGCCAACACCGCTGCCCGCTCGGCCGCCAGCGCCTCTGCTTCAGACCGAGCCGCCTCCGCCTCGGCACGCGCCACGTCGGCTCGCTGCCGGGCCCTCAGAAGACGCGCGTTCAGCGAGCTGATCAGGAGCGCGACCAGAGCGAAGACGGCCAGGTTGACGGCGTCGCTCCAGTAATGGACCGTCAACGCGAAGGTCGGGGCGAAGAACAAGAAGTCCAGCACCGCGGTGCCCAGCAACGTGGCTACCAGCCCCGGCCCCATCCCGCCAAGCCAGGCCGTGAAGGTCACGGCCGCGAGCAGGATCGGGAAGGGGTTCACGTCGATCAGCGGCTGCACGACGAGGGCGATCAGCGCGGCGGTGGCCGACGCGAGCACGGCCGCGCCGTACCGCAGCAAGTTCTGCTTCAACGTCGCGCTCACCTGGTGGCGAGCATACCAAGCCGCCGTGCTGCGTTCAGGCGATCTTGACGGTGGTGATCAGGAAGGTACTGAGAAAGCCGGCGATCGTCGCCAAACCGACCGACGGACCTCCCTCCCGGAAGGCGACCGGCATCATCGTCGCCGCGATCATCCCGAGAATCGCCCCGCCCGCCAGTGCTTCGACGAAGGTGATCACCGTCGCCGGTGCTGCGAGTAAGAAGGCGTTCCCAAGTGCGCCGGCAAGCGCGCTGGCGACCACGGCTCCGCCCCACATCGTCAGGATGCGCCGAGGTGTGAAGCCGGCCTGCCTCATCCCCGCCGCGCTGCCCATGGCTTCGGCGAAATCTGCCAGGAAGACCGCCAGCAGGAAGGTCGGGTTGAAGGTCGCCAGGCTGCGAAATCCGGCGCCGATCACGATGCACTCGGGGATGCCGTCCAGCAACGAGCCGAGGAAGATGGCCAGCGGCACGCCGTGACCGTTCCCTTCCTTCTCCAGGTAGGCTGCTCGCTCGGCGGCGCTGAGCCGTTGGACGCCGTCGACGGCCAGTCGGTGCCATCGCTCGGCCTCCTCGGCCGGGCCAACCCTGACGGTGTTCAGGACCCGCTGCATCGATAGCGCGTGGACGGCCTGGCGCAGCGCCGGGGAACGAGCGACCAGGCGATCGAAGTCCTCCTTCGGAATCAACAAGAGCTCGGCGTCCTCGTCGGCGACGATGGTGGCGGTGCGCGGCTCACCGCTAACCAGCGCGACCTCGCCGAACGCGGCGCCGGGACCAAGCGTGTTCAGCCGCTCGGCTTGACGCAGCTGGCCGAGGTCGATCTTGCCGGGAGCCGTGGCCAGCCGTCCGCTCGACGAAGCATTCGCAGCCCGCGGCAGGCCGTTCGCGAGCACCGCGAAGCGTCCCTCCTCGATCAAGTAGAGCCCGTCGCCCGGGTCGCCCCGCTGGAACACGACCGTTCCGGCCTCGAGACGCAGCGGCCGGGCGCACAGAAGGAGCCCTTCCATCTCCTCGGGCGGCAGGTAGCGGAGCAGCTCGACCCGGGCCAATCGCTCCATCAGCCCGGCCGCTTCCGCGCGCTTCCGTTCCAGTAGATAGGCGTCGGTGGTCGCCGCGCTGCGTAGCGCGCCGCCCCGGTGTTGAATCGCGCGGTCGGCGAGGTAGAAGGCGAGCCCCCCGGCCGCGAAGCCACCCGCCACGAAGGCCCACGCCGCGTAGGGACCCAGATGCGCCTCGTGCAACAGCCGTTCGGCGCCCTCCAACGCCAGGTTGACCGAGAGCGCCTGGATCAGCGCGCCGGAGCCGAAGGCCATCACGACCGCCGTCATCCGGCGCGACGGTCGGCCGTAGATGCCGATCGCCGCGCCGAGAAGGAGCGATGCGGACGCCAGGACACATAGGAGAGCGGCGATCGCCACGCGGTCGAGCACGGGCGGCGAGTATCCGGGCGCTCGGTTGCCGCCAGCTTCGCGGAACCTTGCCGCCAGGTTGCCAAGCGTTACCGTCGCGTTGCAATCACCGCCAGATCGGGCAGTCTGCGTCGTGGAGCGACGACCCGGCGAATTGCAACCGAATCGATAGAGGCGGTAACCGAGCGCGCAACGTTCTGCATCGCTCCGGGCAACCCGACCCACCGACCATCGCCCGGCGATGACCGATCCCAATCCTTTCCGATCGTCCCTGTGGCTCCGTCGGATCGTCCTTGCACCGCGATCGGTCGAAGACCGGCTCGCCGAGCCGGACGCCATCGCGAACCAGGCCCGCTACCTGACTCTGTGGTCGTGTGCCCCACCGGTCCAGGTCGAGGTCGAGCCCCCGACCCCACGGCCGCGATCCTCGCCCGTGTGTCCGCGGCCGACCGCGGCGTCGCCGCGCTGGCGCGAAGTTGTCGGTGAGTGCGCGGCGGTGGCGGCCACCGCCGCCGTGCTGCTCGGAGCCGCCGGGCTGGTTTCCCGATTGGCGATCGGCATTGGAGCGCCCGGTACGATCTGACTCTCCGGCGGTAGCCTGTCGGCGCACCCTCGGTGCTCCGCGTCCACTCCGCCTGCGCGAGTGACCCTTTACGATCCAGTCGCCATGGAAGAGCTGCAGCTAGTCGTCGACCTGGTGGTCGCTGCAGCCGCCGCGTTCCTCGGCGGCGTCGCAGCGCAGCGGCTCGGCCAGCCGGTCATCCTCGGCTACCTGCTGGCTGGGGTGGCCATCGGGCCTTTCACGCCCGGGCCGACCGCCGACCCGCATTCCGTCCAGGTGCTGGCCGAGATCGGCGTCGCGTTCCTGATGTTCGCGCTTGGCGCCGAGTTCTCGCTCGCCGAGCTGCGCCGCCTCGGCCGCATCGCCAGCATCGGCGGCGGCGTCCAGGTGCTCGCGACGATGGCGCTCGGGCCGCTTGTCGGCCCGCTGCTCGGCCTTTCGTTCGTGCAGGGGATTTTCCTCGGCGCCCTCCTCGCGCTCTCCAGCACGGTCGTCGCGCTCAAGCTGCTGATGGGGCGCGGCGAATTGCAGGCGCTCCAGGGGCGCGTCGCGCTCGGCATCCTGATCGCCCAGGACCTGGCGGTCGTGCCGATGGTGGTCGTCCTGCCGACGCTTGCCAGCGGCGGCGAGGGACTGGCCGCGTCGCTCGGCGCCGCCGCCCTCAAGATGGCGCTGGTGCTGGTCGGCGCCTACGTCGTCGGCGTGCGCGCGGTGCCCTGGCTCTTCGCCCACGCCGCGGTGACCCGGACCCGCGAGCTGTTCCTGCTCGGCGTGGTCACCCTCGCGCTCGGCACCGCGCTGGTCACCCAGTTCGCCGGCCTCTCGCTGGCGTTCGGCGCCTTCCTGGCCGGCCTGGTGGTGGCGCAGTCCGACTACCGCACCCAGGTGATCGCCGAGGCGCTGCCCTTCCGCGATCTGTTCGCGTCGCTTTTCTTCGTCTCGGTCGGGATGCTCATCGACCCGGTCGCGCTGATCTCACACCTGCCAGCGGTCGGGTTGCTCACCGCCGTCGCGGTCGTGGGCAAGACCCTGATCGTCACGGCGGTCACGCTCTTCCTGGGCATGCCCGGCCGGGTGGCCCTGCTCGCCGCGCTCAGCGTCGCCCAGGTGGGCGAGTTTTCGTTCGTGCTGGCGCGGATCGGCGTCGACGCCGGTGCGATCCCGCCGCTCTTGTTCGACCTGACGCTGGCGACCGCACTCGCCACGGTCGTCCTCGGCCCCTTCCTGCTCCGTGCCGGCGAGCCTCTGCTCGCCTTCGCCCGCGGCACGCCCGGGCTCGCCCGCCTCTTCGCGGAGCCAGCCGAGGGCGAGCCCGAGATCGAGGGCTTACGCCACCACACGATCGTCTGCGGCTACGGTCGGGTCGCCCGCGAGCTCGTCCGTGCCCTCGAGGCCCGCCGCGTCCGCTACCTCGTCATCGAATACAACCCGACCCTCGTCCAGGAGCTGCGCGCCGCCAAGGTCCCGGTCGTCTACGGCGACGCCGCCAACCCGGCCGTCCTCGAGCATGCCCACGTCGAGCGCGCCTGGGTGCTGGCCCTGCTCATGCCGGACGCGAACGCCGCCGAGCTGGCCACCCGCCACGCCCGCGCCATGGCCCCGCGCATTCACATCGTGGCCCGCGCCCGCGACGCCGAGTCGCTCGACCGTCTACGGCGCGCCGGCGCGACCTCGGTCGTCCAGCCGGAGTTCGAGGCCGGTGCCGAAGTCATCCAGCACGCCCTCCACCGCTACGGCGTCTCCGGGCCCGAGCTGGCGCTGATCGCCAGCGCCCGGCGGGCCGCTTTCTACGGCCCGTCCGACGGCGAGACTTAGGGAGTCGCGCCGACCAGCTCGGTCTCGGCCGCTACGGCCACGATCGGCAGGGTGAACCAGAACGTCGACCCTTGCCCCAGCTTGCTCTCGGCGCCGACGTCGCCGCCGTGCGCCTGCACCACGTGCTTGACGATCGCCAGCCCCAGGCCGGTTCCGCTCGAAGCTCGCGAGCGATCTGCCTTCCAAAACCGTTCGAACAGCCGGGGCAGCTGGTCGGGCGGGACGCCCATGCCGGTGTCGGTCACCGACACGCGGACGACCTCGGTGCCGTCACGCCGCGTCTGCTCGGCCCGCACCGCCACTCGGCCGCCAGCCGGCGTGAACTTGATCGCGTTGTGCACCAGGTTCAGGATCGCGCCCTCGATCCGGGCCCGGTCGGCCCGCACCGCCGGCAGCCCCGCCGGCGCCCGCACCGTCAGCTCGACGCCGGCTCGCTCGGCCTGCGCGCTCAGCCGCGCCACCGCCCCGCCGACCAGCTCGCGCGGCGCGTGCGGCTCCATGCTCATCGGCGCCTGGCCCGACTCGATCCGCGACAGGTCGAGCAGCTCCTGGACCAGCTGGGCCAGGTCGTCAACCTCGACGTGCATGCGCTGCAGGAAGTCGCGGGCCGCCGGCGGGTCGTCGAGCGCGCCGTCCTCTAGCGTCTCGGTCAGCGCCTTGATCGACGCGATCGGCGTCTTCAGCTCGTGCGATACGTTCGCCACGAAGTCGCGCCGCGCCGCCTGCGCCCGGCGCAGGTTCGCCCGGTCGGCCTCCAGCGCGCCGACCAGCGCGCGCACCCGCGTCGCCATCTCGTCGAAGGCCCGCGCCAGCTCGCCGATCTCGTCCTGCCCGCGGACATGCCCGACGGTGCGTCCTAGATCGCCGCCGGCGATTGCCCGGGCGGTCGCGGTCAGCCGCGCCAACGGCCGGCTGATCCGCCGCGCGATCGCCACGGCCAGCCCGACGGCGACGAGGCCGGCCATCCCCACGGCGATCAACGTCGAGCGCACCGCGCCGAGCACCTCGCCGTTCACGTCCGAGACCTCCCGCGACACCCGACTAACCCCGACTAGCCGCCCCTCGGCCACGACCGGCACGGCGACGTAGACGAGGTCGCGGTTGACGCTCGTCGAGTGCCGCACGCTCTCGCCCACCGGGACGCCGCCGACGAGCAGCGGCGCGATCTCGGGGCGCGCCGCGTGGTTCTCCAGCTCGGCTGGATCAGCCTCCGAGTCGCCGAGGACCACGCCGTCGGGCGCGACCACCGTCACGCGCGCGCCGATCGCGGCGGCCAGCCGCACGGTCAGCGCCTGGACGGCTGGGCCATCGCGGCGCGCCACCGCCGGAGCCGCCGCGTCGGCGATCAGGCGTGCTTCGTCGGCGGCGTGGCCGGAGAGCCGCGCCATCGCGCCCTCACGGGCGCTCCAGCCCAGGTAGGCGCCCAGCGCGGTCGTCACCACCACGATCAGCCCGACGTAGGCGAGCGTGATGCGCCAGGCCAACCCCCGGATCATCGCCCGGCGAAGCGGTATCCGACCCCGCGCACCGTCTCCAGCAGCCTCGGCCGGCTCGGCTCTTCTTCGATCTTCTCGCGCAGCCAGCGCACGTGCACGTCGACCGTGCGCGTGTCGCCGTCGAACTCGTAGCCCCAGACGTTCTCCAGCAGCTGGTTGCGGCTGAACACCCGTCCGCCGTTCTGGGCCAGGAACGCCAGCAGCTCGAACTCCTTCGGCTTCAGGTGCACCGGGTGGCCGCCCCGCCGCACCGCCCGCGCCGCGACGTCGATCTCGAGCGGTCCGAGCGTCACCGCGTCTGGCGAGCCTGCGCGACCACCGCCGGCCGAGAGTGGCGCGGCGTCGCGCATCGCGTTCCGCCGCAGCATCGCTTTGACGCGCGCCAGGAGCTCGCGCATCGAAAACGGCTTGGTCATGTAGTCGTCGGCGCCGATCTCCAGCCCGACCACCTTGTCCACCTCGGCGTCCTTGGCGGTCAGCATCAGGATCGGGACCGTCGAGGTGCGCCGCAGCTCCCGGCAGACCTCGAGCCCGTCGAGCTTCGGCAGCATCACGTCGAGCAGCACCAGGTCGGGCGGCTTCGCCCGCGCCTGCTCTAGCGCCGCCTGTCCGTCGCGGGCGATGACGACCTCGTGACCTTCACGCCGCAGGTTGTAGTCGAGCGTCGCGACCAGGGTCGGCTCGTCGTCGACGAGCAGGATCGTCGCCATGTTGGCAATGGCATGATACGCGCGTAGCATGCAGCCGGAGCCCGTTAATAACCGGGCTCGCGTCGTTAACCGCTGCCCGGTAGGATTAGGCCGTCTCTTGCGCGCACGAAATGGAGGCCTGGCTCGGTGACCGTCGTCGAGCATCCGGCGAAAGGCGGCTCGGTCGGCCCGCCGCCGTCCCGCTACCGCGGCAAGCTGATCGCCGTCGAGGGTCTCGACGGGTCCGGCAAGTCGACCCAGATCTACTTGCTGAAGCGCTGGCTCGAGCTTCAGAACCTCAAGGTCTCGTTCACCGAGTGGAACTCGTCGGTGCTGGTCAAGGCCGCCACGAAGCGCGGCAAGAAGCAGCAGCTCCTGACGGCGACCACCTTCTCGATGATCCACGCAACCGACTTCGCGCACCGGTACGAGCGGCACGTCGTCCCGCTGCTTCGCCAGGGCTACGTGGTGCTGGCCGACCGCTACATCTTCACTGCGCTCGCCCGCGACGCCGTGCGGGGCTGCGACCGCGAGTGGATCCGCAACCTCTACTCGTTCGCGGTGCTGCCCGACATAACGTTCTACTTCGACGTGCCGTTGCAGACCGCTATCGGCCGCATCCTCTCCGGCCGTCCGGTCCTCAAGTACCACGAGGCCGGTATGGACCTCGGCCTATCGAAGGACCCCGAAGAGAGCTTCCAGCTGTTCCAGGGGCGGATCAAGGAGGAGTACGGCCGGTTGACCGGCGAGTACAACCTCACCGTGATGGACGCCACGCTCCCGATCGAGGTGCAGCAGCAAACCATGCGCTCGATCGTGAAGAGCCAGATCGACCTCGCCAAGTTCGTTCGTCGGGGGCGCGCCGGTGCCTAAGCGCTTCTTCGGCGCCGGCCTGCCCGGCGTCAACCCCGAGGAGCTCACCGGCACGCTGATCGTCCTCGAAGGGGCCGACGGCTCCGGCCGATCCACCCAGATCCGGCTGCTGCGCGACTGGCTGGAGCGGCGTGGCCACGCCGTCGCCGAGGTCGGCCTGCGTCGGTCGACGCTGGTCGCCAAGGAGCTCAGCGCCGCCAAGGAAGGCCACATCCTCGGCCGAACGACGATGAGCCTCTTCTACGCCACCGACTTCGCCGACCAGCTCGAGCACGCGATCGTGCCGGCTCTGCGGGCTGGCTTCGTCGTCCTCGCCGACCGCTACATCTACACGCTGATGGCGCGCGACGTCGTGCGCGGCGCGGATCCCGGTTGGGTCGAGCGCGTCTACGGCATCGCGCTCGTTCCGGACGCCGTCTTCTACCTGAAGGTGTCGCCGCGGGTGCTCGTCGAGCGCAACCTCGAGAAGAGCGGTCAGCTCGACTACTGGGAGTCGGGGATGGACGTGGGCCTGGCCCGCGACATGTTCGACAGCTTCATCAAGTACCAGACGTTGATGCAGGCCGAGTTCAAGCGGTTGCAGGACCGGTACCCCTTCGAGATCGTCAACGGCAACCGCTCGGTGCGAGCGGTCGGCACCGACCTGCGCGCCCGCATCGAGCGCGCTCTGGGCGAGCGGCTCGAGGAGAGTGAGCAGCGGCTCGCCGGGGTGACGGCGTGACGCCGAAGAAGAAGAAGGCCGACCCGGACGAATACGCCGAATCGCGCGCCCGCCTCGCCGAGCAGCTCGGCGATCTCCGCGCCCAGTTCCAGGAAGCCGTCGCCTCGTACTCGGTCCGCGTCCAGGGGCAGCTCGCCGACGTTGGCGACTTGCTCGCCGCCGACGATCCGGCTGGCCTCTCCAAGTCGGAGCTGGCCGCTCGGACCACTGCGCTCCGGGGTGCGCTCGACCGCGTGATGGGTCTCAAGCTCAAGCCCGCCAAGGGCCGCCGCCGCGACCTGAAAGCCATCCAGGAGCTCGGCGAGGAGCTCGCCAGCCAGCTCGCCGACTGGTAGGAAGGAGCCCTGCATGATCGAAGGTAACGTCGGCCAAATCGTCGAGCCCGCCCCCTTGGCGGGCGATGGCTACGTCGGGGCGATCGACCTGGGCGGCACGAAGGTGCTCGCCGCGATCGTCGCCCCGGACGGCCAGATCGTCAGCCGTGCCAAGAAGTCGACCGGCAAGGACGCCCGTCCAGGCCCGGTGCTCGACCGACTGGCCGAGACGGTCCGCAAGGCCGCCGAGTCCGCAGGCATCGAGGTCTCGCAGCTGCGCGCGGTCGGCCTCGGCGCGCCCGGCCCCGTCGACGCCGAAGCCGGCGTGCTCCACGCCGCGCCGAACCTGGACGGATGGAAGGATGTCCCGATCGCCGAGGAGCTGTCGCGGCGGCTCGGCGTGCCAGTCGGGCTCGACAACGACGTGCGGGTGGCCGTTATGGCGGAGCACGCCGCCGGCGCCGGCCGCGGCGTGCGCAGCTGGGTGGCGATCTGGCCGGGCACCGGCATCGGAGGGGGCCTCGTCCTCGACGGGCAGCTCTGGCGGGGGGCGACCGGCGCGGCCGGCGAGCTCGGCCACATCACCGTCCAGGCCGGCGGGCCGCGCTGCGGCTGCGGCGCGCGGGGCCACCTGGAGGCGCTGGCGAGCCGTTCGGCGATCGTCCGATACCTGGCCAGGCGGGCCAAGAAGGGCCATAAGACGATGCTGACGCAGCTGGCCGGCGAGGTTGAGGACAGCAAGAGCGGCGACCTGGCCGAGGCGTTCCAGAAGGGCGACAAGGAGGTGGTTCGCGCGATCGAGCGCGCCGCCAAGTACCTGGCGATCGGCATCGCCAGCGTCGCCAACACGGTCAACCCGGAAATGGTGGTCGTCGGCGGCGGGTTGACCGGGGCGCTCGGCGAGCCTTTCATCCGTCTGATCGCCAAGGAGCTCGAGGGTCGACCGATGCGCACCGCTACCGACGGGCTCCGGATCGTGCAGTCGCAGCTAGGTGACGACGCCGGCATCGCCGGCGCCGCCCTGGTTGCCCGACGCCGCGCCGCCGTCAGCCCGAACGGGAGCGCCCCGCTTGTCGCCGTCTGACTCGGCGGTCGAGGCGATCCGCCTCGACGCGGACGCGTACGCGGCGGTCGAGCGCGTCCTGGCCACCTCGGCCTGGGCGCTCCCGCACGTCCACCAGGTCGCCCACCTGGCCGCGCGCCTGTTCGACGCCCTCCGGCCGTACCACGCCTGCGGCGAGGAGGCCGAGCGGATGCTCGTGGCGGCCGCGCTGCTGCACGACGTCGGGTACCCGACCGATCCGGACCGACACCACAAGGTATCAGCCCGCCTGATCCGCACGATGCTCGGCCCGCCTTTCGACTCCCACCAGGTCGAGCTGATCGCCTTGCTTGCGCGCTACCACCGCAAAGGCGGCCCCAAGCTGCGCCACCGGCGCTACGGCGCGCTGACCCCGGAGGACCGCCGGACCGTCAACTGGCTGGGCGGCATGCTCCGGGTTGCCGACGGCCTGGACCGCGCCCACGACTCGGCGGTCGGCGTCGTTACTGCCTCTCCCCACGACGGGCGCATCGTCTTGCGGGTCCACCCGGCCGGCGAGACGCCCCATCCCACCGAGCTGCTGGCTGAGAACGTCGCCGGCGCGATGCGCAAGCGCGACCTTCTCGAAAAGGCGCTCGGCCTGTCGGTCACGGTCAAGGCCGACTAGCGCGCGGGCCGGAATAAGACATTGACAGTTATCAATGTCTGGACTACGATCGTCCCACGATGACCGATACGACCTTGCCGCTGATGGAAGCGGGACCAGACTGCTGCCCGCCTTCCGACCGCCGCCCGGCGCGCGAGCGCTGGCCGTTCGTGGTCGACGACGCTCGCCTGCTCAAGGCGCTGGCCGACGAGACGCGTCTCGGCATCGTCCTCCAACTGCGCGAGCAGGGGGAGGTCTGCCAGTGCGACTTCGTCGCCTGCTGCACCGTCGCCCAGCCGACCGTGTCGCACCACCTCCGCGTGCTCCGCGAAGCCGGCGTCGTCCTGGCCGACAAGCGCGGCGTCTGGATGCACTACCGGCTCGACCCCACCGTGCTGGGGCGCCTGCAGCGCTACCTACCTTAGCCTTTCTCCTGCGCAGACATAGATCGCAGTCGATATCATCCGGGAGTAGACGATGGACCTTTCGACCCTACCAGTCGCGGTGATCGGAGCCGGGCCAGTCGGCCTGGCCGCCGCCGCCCATCTCGCCGATCGCGGCCTGGACTTCGTCGTGATCGAGGCCGGCGGCGCCGTCGGCGCGGCGATGCGCGCGTGGGGCCACGTCCGCGTCTTCTCGCCCTGGCGCTTCAACACCGATCCAACCGCCGCCGAGCTCCTGGCGAAGACGGGCTGGCGTGAGCCGGATCCCGACGGTCTCCCCACCGGTGCCGAGATCGTCGCCGGGTACCTCGAGCCACTCGCCGCCCATCCCGCGATCGCGGCTCGCCTGCGGTTGAACACCCGCGTCGACGGCGTCGCCCGCCACGGCTACGACAAGACCAAGACCGGTGACCGCGCGGCCGCGCCGTTCGTCCTGCGCCTCCGCACCCCGGCCAGAGAGGAGGAGCTGCTCGCCCGGGCCGTGATCGACGCCTCCGGTACCTACGGCTCGCCGAACCCGCTGGGCGCGACGGGCATGCCGGCGATCGGCGAGCCCGAGGCGACGGATCACATCCAGTACGGCGTCCCCGACGTACTCAGCCGCGATCGGGCGCGCTACGCCGGCCGCCGCGTCCTGGTCGTCGGCAGCGGCCACAGTGCGATGGGAGCTGTCCTCGACCTCGCCGCGCTCGCCGAAGACGCACCCGGTACGACGGTCACCTGGGCGATCCGCCGATCGAGCCCGGCACTGATGTTCGGCGGCGGTGCCGCCGACGCTCTGCCGGCCCGTGGCAGCATCGGCGCCCGTGCCAGGGAGCTGGTCGAGTCTGGCACGGTTGCCTTCGTGACCGGCTTCGCGACGGTTGGGGTGGAGAGCTCCGTCGATGGTGTGACCCTCTCCGACGGCACCCGCGAGATTGGCCCCTTCGACCAGGTCATCGCTGCGACCGGATTCCGGCCCGACCTGGCCCCGCTGCGTGAGCTGCGACTCGAGCTCGATCCGGTCGTCGAGAGCCCCGTCCGTCTGGCGCCGTTGATCGACCCCAACGTCCACTCGTGCGGCAGCTTTCCAGCACAGTGGGATCCGAAGCTTGGAATTCACGTGACTTGAAGTCGCGG
>JADMIO011113550.1_pt1 | contig 32030 bp, 25 predicted proteins | sample 8958161 | NCBI WGS metagenome assembly JADMIO01 (sample SAMN16585339, study PRJNA669376) | soil metagenome | isolation source: Crop rotation soil | place: USA: Cullars Rotation, Alabama | collected 2011
CCACCCCCACCCCCCAGCTTCCACAGCCACGGCCGCTCTCTCCCCGTGCCGTCGTGCGTCGCGAGAATGCCCGCGAGTTTCTTGGCACGCTTGAGCGTCGTTGCCGACAGGCCCGCCTCCTGCGCCGCTCGGATGACTTCCGCCGCCGCTCGCGGCCCCGCCGCCAGGAACGACTTCAGAAACTCACAGGCCTCCGCGAGCGTGTCCGGCGACCCCGCCGCGCCATCGCCCTCCTGCTCGACAAAGTCGGCGTTGATCGCCAGACGCGTGTCCAGCCATTGCACAAACCCGCCCCCATCCTCGTTCCTCGCGATCCGGAACGACAGCCCCTCCGCCACATTGGGCAGGTTGCTCTTGACCAGCACCATCGCCCGCTGCGACTCATCCCCGGGCATCTTCGCGATCTGCCACGCCATCCGTGCCGCGGCGGTGAACGCCAGCGATCCCATCGCGCGATACACCGCCTTGCCGCCCGGCGACTTGTTCAGGTGCGTGACGCAGACGATCGCGGTCCCGACGCGTCCGGCGACCGCGGAGAGCTGAGCGAGAATGCCGCGGACCTCTGCGTTGTTGTGGCTGTCGGCATCTCCCATGTAGGCCGAGATCGGGTCGATGATGACCAGCCTCGGGCGCTCCATGCGCGAGATAGCCTCCTCAATGGCATCCACATCGACGGTCAGGGACACACCGGTGACCCCCGCCCCGAGCGGCCCTCGACGCACACCATCCATCACCACGACGTTGGCCGGATCGCCGCCCGCGGCCTCGATGCGCGGGCGGATCGTGTCACCCGGATCATCCTCGGCCGAGAGCACCAGCACCGACCCGGGCTGCTTGAGGGGCGTTTCCGCATCGGGCCAGTCCTGCCGGCTACTGACGCGTGCCGCCATATCGAGCGTGACAAAGCTCTTGCCCAAGCCCGGATCGCCGCACAAGAGCGTGACCTTGCCGCGCGGGATGCGTCCGGGCCAGAGCCACTTGACGGACTCGGCTTTCACGGTGGACAGACACTTGGTCATCGGTTCCATGGGGATTCCTTGTCGTCAGTCTTCTTCGCGCCAGTGAGTTGTCGGGCGCGCTTTGGCAACGGCCTTGGGAGGCGGACGGTCGAGCGCCGGGATCAGGTGCCGCGGCATCGGCCCGGAGAGCGGCGCAGCCCGCTTGAGCATGTCGCTGCACTCTCTGTGCGTGAGGTGGAGAGAGGGAAACCTCGGATTCTCCCAGTAGCGCACCGTGTCCGGCGGCGGTGGCCGCACGCCGGGCACGGTGCACCAGTTGAGATCACGAACGGGCATCAGCTTTGCGGCCCACCCGGGTACGCGGCGTCGAGAGCCTCACCGCTTGAGCGGCGCAGGGCATCCTTGCTCGCCTCATCGAGCGGCTCGGACACGCGACGGCTGAACTCCGCCAGGAGCGCATCGGCGAGGTAGCCGCCGTTCATGGGGAGATAGGCCCGCCCCAGAGCAATGAGGCCGTCCGCCGTCAGGCACTCGAGCTTGCGGCGACGCTCCTCCACGCGGGCCAGGTACAGGTCCAGCGCTCGCTGCTGGAGCATTTCAACATCGGGATCGTTGGATGTGATCACGGGTCGGTTGGCTGAGAACATGTGAACTCCTTCTTCGAGGTGCGAAAAGAAACCCCGGCGGGTCGACGCCTCGCCGGGGTGAAGGAGCGCGTTGCCCCTCTGCAAAGGGATGAAGAACCGCTTCCGTGCGCACAAACGCGGTACTGACCCCCGCCGCTTGGATCGCAACCCGGACTCAGATCGTGAGTTGTGAACTAAGGGCAATGAGCCGCACAGCCCCAGCGGAGCCGCCAACTCGTGCGCACAAACGCGGTCATGCGGTTCTCCATGAGAGGGTCACGGGAACCGCCACCCCCTGACCCTCTCATGGCGCTCGATTCCCACCCGTCCCGACCTCCCCTCCCCTTCCCGCTTTCAGCCGCGCATTCGGTCCCGGGTTCAGCCCCGCCTTCAGCCCCGGAGGGGCGCGAGTCACTAGCCAGGGGCGTAAGCCCCTGGTCGCCCGCGTCAAACACAAAGCCCCGGAGGGGCGACACTTGGTGGACCTCGCGCATCCGACCTCGACCTTGTGTCGCCCTTCCAGGGCTCAACTCCGCCATCCCGCATCCCAGGGGCTTACGCCCCTGGCTAGTAACTGCGCGCCCTTCCAGGGCTCAAGAAAACCATGGGCATGCTTTGTCACACATTTGACATGGATACCGCTCTCTTTGCTACTCTCTCTCCATGCCCCAGTCCTACACCGATCTACTCACTCACATGGTCTTCAGCACCAAGAGCCGCGAGAACCTCATCACTCCCGACCTCCAGCCTCGTCTCTTCGCCTATATGGGCGGCATCGCGAAGAACAACAAGTGCGTTCTCCTGGCCGCGGGCGGCATGCCCGATCACATCCACCTTCTGCTTGGCGTGCATCAGACCATCTCGCAGGCCGAACTCGCCCGCGTGGTCAAAGCCAACTCGTCCAAATGGATCCACGAGACCTTCACAGATCTCGAAGGCTTCTCGTGGCAGAGCGGCTACGGCGCGTTCTCCATCGGTCGCTCGCAGGTGCCTGATGTCAAACGATACATCGACACCCAGGCCGAGCATCACAAGCGATACTCCTTCCAGGACGAATTCCGCAAGATGCTCGAACAACACAATATCGAGTACGATGAGCGGTACATCTGGGAATGATGTACCGTCTTGCCCATTTCGTTTGCAGAGATGGGACCGCAGACATCGAATGGACCCGTCTTCAGCCCCGGAGGGGCGCCAGTCACTAGCCAGGGGCGTAAGCCCCTGGTAGACGCCACCGTCCACAAAGCCCCGGAGGGGCGACACTTCGTTCATCCGGCGCGGTTGGTATTCGCCGATGTGTCGCCCTTCCAGGGCTTGACCACGCCCCTCATTCCAGGGGCTTACGCCCCTGGCTATTGACTGACCGCCCTTCCAGGGCTCAAGACTTCAACAACACACCCGTCGGCGCCATGACACGCTCACGCCTTCACCAACCCCCTGACCCTCTCATGGCGCTCTCCTACACTTCCCCTTCCATCCCCCAGAAAGAGGCCCCATGTCCGCATCTGCCCCGTCCACCTCCAAGCCCGCCCCCTCCCCCACCAAAGCCGACGCCGCGGCCGCCTTCGCCCGGGGCCTTGAAGGCATCGTCGCCGGCGAGTCCGCCATCTGCTCCGTCGAGCAGGGCAAGCTCATCTATCGCGGATACGAGATCCACGACCTGGCCGCGAACGCGACCTTCGAGCAGGCCGCGTTCGTCCTCCTCGAAGGTCACAAGCCCTCGGATGCGGAACTCAAGCGGTTCAAGTCAGAGCTGGTCGCCCAGCGTGCCCTCCCCGAGCCCGTCATCCAGTTCCTCCTGTCCTCCGGACCGATGCTCAAGAACGGCACGGCCGTGCCCATGGACATCCTCCGCACCGCCGTCTCCATCCTCGGCAACATCGACAAGGAAAGCCAGGACAACTCCGCCGCGGCCAATCTGCGCAAGTCCAAAGACCTCCTCGCCAAGACGCCGACGATCATCGGCCACATGCAGAACGTGATCGATGGCAAGGAGCTGATCGATCGCAAGACCGGCGGCGATGCGAACCTGACCCACGCGGGCAACCTTCTCTATCTCATGACCGGCCAGAAGCCCGCCAAAGAGTTCGAGCACGTGATGGATGTTTCACTCATCCTCTACGCCGAGCACGACTTCAACGCCAGTACGTTCACGACCCGCGTCATCGCCGGCACACTCAGCGACATGCACGGCGCTGTCTGCGGCGGCATCGCGGCTCTCAAGGGCCAGCTCCACGGCGGGGCCAACGAGATGGCGATGGAGATGCTCAAGGAAATCATGAAGGATGTCGGCGAGAAGGGGATCGGCACCAAGGCGGTCGATGACTGGATGCAGAAGGCGTTCGACACCAAGCGCAAGCTCATGGGCTTCGGCCATCGCGTCTACAAGAACGGCGACCACCGCGCTCCGATCCTGCACAAGCTCGGTCGCAACCTTGCTGCGTCGGACAAGAAGAACCCCGGCGGGCACAACGCCACGAAGTGGTTCGAACTCGGCGAGCAAGTCCAGAAGATCATGCTCGACAAGAAGAACATCCACCCCAACGTCGACTTCCCGTGCGGCCTGACGTACTTCACCATGGGAATCCCTGTGCCGCAGTACACACCGATCTTCGTCGCCAGCCGCATGAGCGGATGGTGCGCGCACATCAGCGAGCAGCACGCGAATAACCGCCTGATCCGGCCACTGAGCCTGTACACGGGGCCGGCCGAGATGAAGTGGAACGCCTGACGGTCGGCCCGACGACGAACATCCAATCTGGTATCCTCCGCGGCCCCAATCTCCCGCGAGTTACCCCATGCCCACACCGCTCGTTTCTGTCGCCCTGATGCTTCTGTCACAACCGGGCGAGCCGCCCTACCAGGCCCGGATCAAGGCGCTGGAGGCATCCAAGCCGTTCATCGAAACCACTTCGATCGGGTCGAGCCGCCAGAACCGCTCGATTCAGGCGCTGTGGGTGACAGACTTCGGCGACAAGACCGTTGCGCCCGCCGATCGCCCGACGATGATCCTGGTCGCCGGGATCGACGGCCGGCACCGCGTCGGCATCGACACCGCCATCGGAGTTGCTGAGAAGCTGATCGCGGACCACAAAGACCTGCTCAAGACCGTGCGTTTCGGGATCGTGCCGTGCCTCAACCCCGACAACTACGCATGGAACCTCGACGCCGCGCACCCCAAGACCGACTACGGCCGCACGTTCGCACCTCACGATGCCGACCACGATGCCCGCACAAACGAGGATGCCGCCGAGGACCTCAATGGCGATGGCGTGATCTCGATGATGCGGATCAAGGACCCCAAGCCCGGCAGTGATCTCCGTGCCGAGTTCTGCATCGATCCCGAAAACGCCAAGCTCCTGAAGAAGCCCGACGCCACCAAGGGCCAGAAGGCCGAATACGCCCTGCTCGTCGAAGGCTCGGACAACGATGGCGATGGTAAGTTCAACGAGGATGGCATCGGTGGGTCCGCAGGCGGCGGCACAGATCTGAACATGAACTTCCCCTACCGCTGGCCGGAGTTCTCCGACGGCGCGGGCCCCTACCCCCTGAGCGAGCCCGAATCCCTCACGTTCGCGCAGTGGCTCATCGGCCAATCCAATGTCGTCGCCGTGCTCGCGTATGCGCCGGGAGACACGATCCTCAACCAGCCCCCGGCGGGCCGGTTCGAGCAGAGCGGCCAACTGACATCCGGAATCGAGAACGGCGACAAGGCCGCGTGCGATGAGGTCACCAAGCTCTTCAAAGAATCCACCAAGATGAACGGGGCGCCCGGCATGGACCTCGCCGGAAGCCTGACCGGCTGGGCCTACGCGGATGAGGGCATGCTCGCCTTCTCGACACCCGTCTGGGTACGTCCTGATCTCGTGACCAAGGACCCGCCCCGGCGTGAAGGTGGCGATGTTGAGAAAAAGGATGGCAACGCCCCGGCCGGCGAAGGTGAAGCCGGTGGCATGTCGCAAGAGGAAATCCAGAAACGCATCCGCGACTTCCAGAGCGCGACGCCCGCCGAACGCGAGCGGATGTTGCAGGACTTCAACAACCTGTCGCCGGAAGTCCAAGCACGCATCCGCGCGGCCGCGGGGCTCCCGCCGGGACAGAATCCCCCGACCGGCCAGCCAGCGCCCGCAGCTCAACCCTCCGGCGCACAACCAACAACTCCACCCGCAGGCGGTCCTCGCGGCGGCGGCGGTGGAGGGCGTCAGCCGGGAGGCGGGGGTGGAGGCGGACAGCCCGGCGGTGGTGGCCGACGTGGTGGCGACGGCGGTCGAGGCCCTGGTGGTGGCGGACCCGGCGGTGGCGGCGGTGCACCGGCCGCGGCCGACGACAAGAAGGCCGAGCCCGACTCCGACGACCCCAAGTGGATCAAGTACGACGCCGATCAGGTCAAGGCCGGCGCCACTTCGGGCTTCCTCGACTGGAAGACCTTCACGCACCCGCAGCTCGGGGAAGTCGAGATCGGCGGCTTCGTGCCCGGCTTCAAACTCAACCCACCCGATGCGGAGCTCCCACGCCTCGCCGAAGAGCAGACCAAGTTCGTGTCGGCTTTCGCGGCGAAGTTCCCGAAGCTGACAGCGCAGGCTCCAGTTGTCGAAAGGCTCGGACCCGGCCTGTACCGCATCAATGTTCGCATCGTCAACGAAGGCGCGATGGCAAGCATGCCCGAGGTCAACACCAAGGCGAGGCACGGGCTCCCGAGCCTCCTGACCATCGATGTCCCGTTGGAACGCCTCATCTCCGGCGAGAAGATCGTGCGAACCTGGATCATCGCGGGCTCCGGCGGCCAGATGCAGGCAGAGTGGATCATCACCGGCGAGGACGGCTCCGCCGTCGATGTCCTGTTCCGACCGAGCATCGGCGCCAAGTCCACATTGCACATCGACCTCAAGGAGGCCGCCAAGTGAATCCCACCATGCCTCTCATCCTTCTCAGCGCCCTCTGCTCCTCCGCGGTGAATCTCCCGGCCTTCGCCCAGGAGCACATCCCCGCCAAGGTCGAGATCCCCTTCGACCGCTACAACACCTACACGCAGATGGAAGAGCATCTGAAGAAGATCGCCGCGGCGTACCCGGACCTGGTCGAGCTACGAAACATCGGCAAGTCGGGCGAAGGCCGCAACCTATGGGTAGCGATCGTGAACTCGAAGAAGACCGGCCCTCACACGAGCAAGCCGGCGATGTGGATCGACGGCAACGTGCACGGGAACGAAATCCAGGCTGGCGAGGCCGTGCTGTATTCAGTCTGGTACCTGACCAAGGCCTACGGCGTGAACCCCGACCTGACCAAGCTGCTCGACAACTACAGCTTCTACTTCCTGGTGAGCCAGAACCCCGACGGGCGCGAGCACTGGTTCACGGATGTTCAGAACTCGAGCAGTTCGCGAGGCAACCGCCGCCCCGTCGATGACGACAAGGATGGTCAAGCCGACGAAGACAAGCCCGAGGACCTCGACGGTGACGGCTCGATCACGCAGATGTGGAAGGCCGACCCCAACGGCCGCTTCATCCGCGACCGCAACGACCCCCGCATCTTCACCCGAGTCGCGGACGACGAGAAGGGCGAGTGGACCAATCTCGGCTCCGAGGGCATCGACAACGACGGCGATGGCCGGATCAACGAGGATGGCCCCGGCGCGGACGACATGAACCGCAACTGGCCCAGCGACTGGCAGCCGGACTATGTCCAGGGCGGCGCGGGGCTGTATCCGTTCAGCAACCCCGAGCCCCGCGCCATCGGCCGCTTCATCATGGACCACCCCAACATCGCGGCGGTGCAGTCTTATCACAACGCGGGCGGCATGATCCTGCGTGGCCCCGGCGCGAGCTATCGCGAGAACGCGTACCCCGGCGGCGACCGTGCCGTCTACGACGCCATCGCCACCAAGGGCGAGGACATCCTCCCCTACTACAAGTCGATGGTCATCTACCGCGACCTCTACACGGTCCACGGCGGTTTCGTGAACTGGACAGCCGAAGGTCTAGGCATCTTCTCGTTCACCAACGAGATGTGGAACGACAACAAGTACTTCCAGCGCGATGTCGCCAACCCCGACGACAAGCGGATGTGGCTCTTCCGCGATCGCCTCCAGTTCGGGCAGGTGTTCAAGGAATACAAGGAGTTCGACCACCCGCAATACGGCAAGGTGCTCATCGGCGGCCTGAACAAGTGGTCCTCGCGCGTCACACCGACGTTCATGCTCGAAGAGGAATGCCACCGCAACTTCGCGTTCACGATGTTCCACGCGGACCAGATGCCGATCCTGTCGTTCGGAAAGACCGAGATTTCCAAGGCCGGCGGACTGTGGGTGCTGACCACCGAAATCAAGAACGAAAAGCTCATGCCCACGCGCAGCGGCTGGGCCCGCTCCAAAGGCATCGGCACCAATGACCTCCTGATCTGCGAACCCGGCAACGCCAAGATCAGCGCGGCAGGTTTCCTCACCTCCTGGGTCGACACCCGCATCGACCCCGTCAAGCACGAGCCGGGCCGGATCCAGATGGAAGGCGGAATCCCCAGCCGCGGCACGGTCATCGTGCGTTACTACCTGACCGGCAACGCCGGGGACCCGGTCACTCTCAAGTACCAGGCTGAGAAGGCGTCCGCGATCGAGAAGAAGTTCGAGCTCAAGGAGCCGACGGCCAAGTAGGCCCGGCGCAAAAGCCCGATGGCCGCGATCCTCTTCGCCATCTCCGCGCTCCTGCTGACGTGGACGACATGGCTGCTTGTCCGCTGGTTCCCCCGCGAGCAAGGTGTACGTTTCTGGGCCACGCTCGCGGCGGTCAACCTGCAGCTCACCTTCGCGCACCTGCTCACATCCGTCTTTCACGCCTTCACACCGCTGGGCTTTCTCGGAGCGCAGATCGCCTTCGCGATCGTCGCGAAGTGGCTCGTGCCGCGACTGGCCCCCAAGCTCGGCGCACAGCTGCACGCGGTGGGAAGACCCGAAGTCATCACGGAGCGCTGGTACTCGGGTCCCATCGTCGCGGTGCTGCTGGCGGTCATCCTCGCCGTCTGCGGGCTGTCATTGGCCGAGCAGATGCTGCGCCCGATCACCGGCTTCGACGAGCGCATGTACAACTGCTCGCGGGTGCTCTACTGGATGGATCACCGGCACATCTGGCCGTGGGTCACGCACAACGATGCCCAGGCAGACTTCCCGATCGGGTCCGAAGTCTTCTTCTCCTGGCCGATTCTCTTTACACGGACCGAGTGGATTGGGCGGCTCGTGTACTGGCTTGGCTTTCCGGCGGCCGTCGCGGGGATCTACGTGCTGGCGCGGCAACTCGCCGCGTCGAGATCGTGGGCCATGGCCGCGGCCCTCTTGTTTGCGGCGGCGCCGGCGATCCTGTACGCCTCCGGCGTGAACCAGAAACAGGACATCTGGACCGCGGCCATGCTGTGCGGAGCATCGTACTGGCTTGTTCGGTGCTGGCACGACGGGAAGCCTCTGGACAGCGTGATGACCGGCCTGTTCATAGTTCTCGCGATCAATGTCAAGATCACGTGTATTGCCATCGCCCCCCTGGTCATCATCGCGGCGATCGCGCCGTGGCTGACCGGGAAGGACGGAGCAATCACGCGACTCAAATTCCAGGCAAGCGGCGTGGTCCTTGGGTTGGTGCTCTCGGGACTCGGGGTGACGCTGGTCTTGAACTTTCGAAGTTACGGCAATCCGATGGGCCCGCCCGCGGCGGCCAGGGCCCTCTCGCCGGACTGGACCGATCGGCAGGTTTACACGCATGCCGTCCGCATTCCGTTCTTTCTCCTCGATCTTCCCGCGCTGCCCGCCGGAGATTTCCGCAATGCGTGGGTGGAAGGCTTGAAAGAGGAACTGTTCAGGCTGGATGCTCATCGAGCCTTGCCGGGAGAACGGCGGGGAACATGGCCAGGAGCGTTCAAGACGTCGGATGTCGGCAATCGATTCTCCCTGGGAGGAATCGCCTGGCTGTCGGCTATGCCATGGGTGGCTCTTTCGCTGGTGAGGGTCTTCGCTCGGTCGCGACGGCGGCCTCTCATGTCCGGGCCGGCCATCGTTCTGATCGCTTCCGCTGTTCAACTCGCGGCCCTGGTCTTTCTCCTGCGATGGAGCGAAGGAGCACCCGACCGGTACTGGGTTGGTCCATACGCGATCGGACTTGCAGCGGCGTGCGCGGGGGCCCATCGCATTCTGGCGCGCAGGCCGGTGATCACCGGCCTCTGTCTCATGTTGGCAGCTTGGTCGGCGTATCCACCGGCGATCGGCGTCAAACGCCAGGTGCTTGTGCTCCGTTCGGCTCCTGTGGACGTCCGCGCGGCGGATGAGCCGTACGCGGAGATCGTGTCGAAGCTCCCATCGAACGCGAGCATCCTGCTCTTCGCCAACCGCAATACACGTGACTATCCGCTCTTCCTGCCGCGCCGCGGATACACGGGGCGAATCACACCTTGGGGGCGGGCGAAGTTTGATACGGATCGACTGTCGCGACTCGTGAATAACGACCGGATCACCCACGCCGTGTTTGAAAGCGACGAGCGACTCGGATTCCATTGGTACACGGGGATCAAGGTCTTTCAGATGGTCGATTGGTTCCTGGCGCGGCCCGATTTTCGGGAAGTGCCGTTGACCCCACGACCTGGTCAGCCACGACAGCGGCTCTTCGAACGGATTGCGGCCCCAGCTACGGCCCCTTCATCATGAAGTCACTTCGGGGCAAGCCTGATGACCTGCGGCCGGGTGTAGGCCACGCGGAATCCCGCCCGCTCGGCGTTGCGATGCGATGCCGATCCGGCGCTCACATCGAGCTTGGCGAACTGCGCACCGGCATCGCGGGCCACCCGCATTCGCGCGGCAGTCAGGCCCGATTGGATCCCCCGCTTCCGGAACTGGGGCAGCACCGCTGCTCCCGACATGTGCGCGATGCGAAGGCCGAACACGTCGGTGATCGAGAGCGCTGCGCCGCCCGCGGGCTCTCCGCGAACGGTGGCAAGAAGCATCGAGGGGCGAGACCTGCCCTCACGTGCGGCCGTGTGGGCCCGAACGCGCGCGATGTCCACCGTGAACCGCATCGGCTCTCCGCCGTCGGCGAACCCGACATCAACGACGCGGCCCCATGCGGCAACGTCCTCGTGATCGCCAAGAGAAACGATCTTCAGGTCGATTTCAGGGTCCAGCGCCGGAGCCTGCGGCAACGCATCCACGAGCGAACGGAACGTCACCGTCTCAAACGCCGCGATCGTGTACCCGCGTTCCGAGAGCATCGCGGTAAAGGAACTGTCCGCGAATGGACAGAGATCCACGACGACGGGCGAGCCCGATTCATGGAACATGCGCTCAACGGCGGACCACTCGTCGATGCTTACCGGGCCGTCCAGCCCGACACCCTTGACGGAGTTGATCGGGTCGGACGGTCCGTAGAACTTGGCAACCCCGCCGCCAACATCGACAGCCCGGATCGGCTTGTCCGGGTACAGGTCAGCCGCGGCCAAGCAGAACGCCCGTGAAGAGGCCGCCTCGGCCGACTCTAGAGCCCGGGCGAGAACCGCATCGCAATGGCCTTCGGGTGCCGCCACGCGGCATCCTTGACAATGGGTCATCACCGGGCAAGGCCAGGGGGACCGTGAGTATGATCAACCGCCATCCGCACATCGCGGATTTTCGGAAGAGAGTAATCAAATGAAGAACGGGCGGAACATCGCATTGGTCCTGGCGGTCGCTGCAATCGCGGGATGCGCATCTCCGGGCTACAAGGAAGGGGACCAGGCCTCCGGGACCATGCGGGCCGCGTCGGCGGAAGCCGCGACCGCGCAAGCCGCGGTCACAACGACACTGACCGCCCTGAACGACGTGATGACAGCCAAGGAAGGGGACCTGCGGCCGCGGTACGAAGCGTTCTCGACGGGTGTGGACAAGCTTCGACAGTCCATGCAGGACCTGAAGCACCGGACCGAGGCGATGTCAAACAACGCGGCGAGCTATCTCGCTCGTTGGGATCGCGATCTCAACGACGTCAAGAGCGCCGATCTGCGGGCCAAGAGCCGTCAGCGACGGGCGGAAGTCGGGGAGCGCGTGCGTCGCGTCAAGGACATGTCCGAGCAGACGGGCACGCTTTCGGCGACGGCTCTGTCGGACCTCGACGATGTCCGGCGCGTGCTCGGAACGGACCTGACCAGGGGCGGCATCGCTTCGGTGCGCGACGCTGCGGCTCGGGCCGAGACCAGCTCCGTCGCCCTGCGAGATTCGGCCGCGAGGTTGACCGCCGAACTCGATGCGCTCAGCAATGAGGTGTCCTCGATGGCCTCGCCACCCGCCCAGCCCGAGAAATAGCGTGCGAACGCGTCTGAAGGTGTGCTGCATTTCAAGCCGGGAGGAAGCCGCCCTCGCGATCCGGCTCGGGGCCGAGGCGCTCGGGCTCGTCTCCGCGATGCCCAGCGGACCGGGCGTGATCGATGAGGCTCTGATCACCGAAATCGCTCGGAGCGTACCACCTCCCGTCGCAACCTTTCTGCTGACCAGCCGAACGACCGGCGAGGCAATCGCGGACCAGGTGGCCGCGTGCGGAACGAGCGTTGTGCAGATCGTGGATGCAATCGACCCGCGGGAATACGCCGTCATCCGAAGACGTCTGCCGAGCCTGCGAATCGTTCAGGTGCTCCACGTCTGGGAAGATGGTGCGATCGATGAGGCTCGACGCTGCGCACCTCTGGTCGATGCCTTGCTGCTCGACTCAGGTCGGCCGCGGCCCGCGGATGGGTCGGCGCCGACACTCGGCGGCACGGGACAGGTTCACAACTGGGAGGTAAGCGCTCGGATCGTGAGGGCGGTGGACCGACCGGTGTTCCTGGCGGGCGGGCTGAGTATGACCAACGCGGCGGAAGCCGTGCGGGTTGTGCGGCCCTTCGGGCTGGATGTCTGCTCGGGCGTGCGGACCGCATCGCGATTGGATGAGGACAAGCTCTGCGCCATGATCGAGGCGATGCGCGCGTAACAGGTCAGGGCAGATAGAGAATGATCGACTTCGGATAGGCGGTGTGGACCCGATTGACGACAATCGAGAGAAGAAAGACCATCAGAACTCCGACGGACTCGAGAAGCGTGATCGAGAATCGGGCCGGGCTGATCGCCACTGATGATGTATAGGTAAGCAGGCGAGGATTCGCGAAGAATCGCGGCACTCGTCGCGCGTATTCGCGATAGGCGTCGCCGAATATGGAAGTGAGCCTGGCCTCTTCCCTGAGTAGCGCGGGCCAGTGAGTGATGAGGAATAGGGCTCCGAACCCCCCCGCGAGCGTCCAGGACTTGAACGCCAGCCCGGCGCCCACGAATCCGAGAAAGCTGAATAGGTAGAGAGGGTGACGAACTATGGAGTATGGCCCATCCATGATCACATCGGAGTTCTTGCGGCCACAAATGAACATGAATGACCAGATACGCCCCATCGCCGCCACCACAAGCAGCACAAAGCCCACGCACTCCATGACCCCCGCTACGTGCGACGGCTCCTTGTGGGTGTGATGAGAACAAATGGCAAGGGCGGTCAACGGAAAGGCGAGGACCTTGGAGAGCACGATTCGACTGGGCATTGCGGAGGTCCTCAGACACTTTGTTCAGAAACACGCCCCGTGCGCGAGCTGTGGGAAGGGATCTCACTCTATCGACGGATCGGGCGTCATGCCTCCGGATGGCGCCACATCCTCACTACTGAAGGCACGACCAGTCCACATCGCGAAAGTCGATCCGGGGTAACGGCCGATCGACGAGCTCGACGTATTTTTGCGCGGCTCCGGTGTTGAAGACGACGACGGTGTGGTCTCGGCGCGTCCGGCCTTGGGCGAGTTCGCGCTTGAGCGCCCCAATGCACGCCGCTGATTCAGGACAGAGAGAAACCCCTTCCAGCTCGGTCGCGAGATGCATCCATTCGCCGAGTCGGGCCTCTTCAAGGGCGAGAGCAGCACCGCCGGAAGCTCGCACGGCATCGAGGATCATGAAGTCGCCGACGGGCTTAGGGACGCGCAGCCCTGAAGCAGCCGTGCGAGGGTTGGCGGGGGCTTCGCAAAAACGCTCGCCCTTGTCGAACGCAGTGGCGATCGGGGCGCACCCCTCGAACTGGCAACTGATCAGGCGGGGGCGCTTGGAAGATGCGAGCCAGCCGATCTGGTCAAGCTCATCAAACGCCTTCCACATCCCGATGAGGCCCGTGCCGCCGCCGGTCGGATAATAGATCGCATCGGGCAAGGTCCAGCCCAGTTGCTCAGCCAGCTCCAGACCCATGGTCTTTTTGCCCTCAAGGCGATAGGGCTCTTTCAGTGTCGAGAAGTCGAACCAGCCCATCCTTGATGCGCCCTCGCGTACGATCGTGCCGCAGTCGCTGATGAGGCCGTTGACCAGGAATGTCTTCGCGCCGAACATCGCGGCCTCGGCACGGTTGACGGCTGGCGTGTCCTCCGGCATGAAGACGTAGCACTCCATGCCCGCGCGCGCTGCATACGCAGCGAGCGCGCCGCCCGCATTTCCGGCGGTTGGAATCGCGACGCGTCGGATCCCAAGTTCCTTCGCCATCGAAACGGCGACTGCCATGCCGCGGGACTTGAAGGAGCCCGTTGGAAGTTGAGATTCATCCTTGATGAGAAGGCGGTTGAGTCCCAGCTTCGCGGCGAGCCGAGGACACTCCAGCAACGGCGTCATGCCCTCGCCGAAGCTCACGATATTGGAATCGTGCTCGACCGGGAGCAGCTCGCGATACCGCCAGAGACTGGGTGCCCGCCTTTCCAAGTCTTGCCTTTGCAATGCCTTGCAAGCAGCCTCAAGGTCGTACCGAACCCAGATTGGACGTCCTGCATGAGTCGTTTGGATCACCCTCGCGGGCAATCTTGTTCCATCAATCGCGGCTTCGAGATGGGTCACATAGGACGGCACGCCAGGAGCATACCGCGGCCCCGGCCACCGACGGAGTTTCGGCTGTTCGTCCGCAGCTTCACCGGTCAAACCTGTTACCTGGCGCGACTCTCAACGGCCCACTCACCGCACTCCGGGCAAGGCGCCGCAGGTCCGAGGCCCGTCCTTGAGTAACCGCAAGTCCGGCATCGTCCGGCCCGCGCCCGAAGCACTCCGCGAATCCGCCGAATCGTCTCCAACAAGACATACAGGGTCACGCCGTACACCACGGTGTTCATCAGGACTCCGCTCCAGATCGGCGCGAGCGGAAGGATGCGAGGCGGAAGGTTGACTCGGTTCTGGACGATCAAGCCGGAGGACACTCGCCAGTCTTCGGTGCCTCGGCGTTTGGAGGATTGAGAGACATCTTCGGCGGAGCAGGACATGCATCGCATGGGCCATCCAGTGGCGGTGTAAACGGCGAACAGGTCGAGGTCGGCCAGCTTGGCGGGCCGAAGGCTTCGGGGAAGCTCGTTCAGTTCGATCTTGTCACGCTCGAAATCGGCGACTGGGATGGAGAGGTTGAGACCGGACTCCTGCATGCGCCAGTAGGCGATAGTGAGGCGCCCGGGAGCACGCTCGAACCAGAGTTCCCAGATAGGGCCGTCGCCAGAATCCCGTGCCTTACGCTCGGGTTGGCCATGGGCCGGAAGCCACAGGGGGAGCCAGGAAGTAAGGAACGTGAAAAGGAGGGCGAGGACGAGGATGGGGATTAGTCGTCGAAGGGACATGAGATCACTCGAGTTGCAATCAATCTCATACGTGCCGACGGTCAGTCTATATGCTGCCCACCGAATGCTCAGGCGCTTGTTACAAAGGCTGGGAGTCGGGGGACGACGCAGCCACACCGGGCGGAGTCTTCTCAGCATTGACCGGGAGGAAATCGCGGGCTTCTTGAGCGTCGAGCATGGCCTGCCGCAGATGGACTGGGGTGCTGTGGACTTGTGGCTTTCTCGAAAGGAACCCGATGAGCAAAGGCGTGCCGGCCTGCGGCGCGCGGCGGCCGCGGCATGGTTGGATGAAGTGCGGGACTCGCTGAGTGAGGATCATCGGCGCTGGCGACATGCATCGGTCGAGGGGCTTGGCCCCATGGAGTCGGACAGGGCGGTGAGGATCGCGCGCGGCACCGACGGTGCTGTCGCGTTGATAAGCAAGGCGTTGTCGAAGATGCGCGGACCGACTCCGATTCCTCCGTTCGCCGTGGTAGCACTCGGATCGAGCGATGCGTACTACTCGTTCATCTCGCACTTTTGTCCCGAAGAAGGCGAATGGGGAACTTCCGGCGGCGTCTACATCAACGATGGCCCGGAGAGTTTCCCCGTGATCGCGCTCCCCACCAACTTGAAGTGGGCGCTCGAACAGACCATCGCCCACGAGCTGACTCATCACGCCCTGCACGGAATGGGATTGCCGCTATGGATCGAAGAGGGCATCACCCAGATGATGGAGGAGCGGGTGACTGGCGTCACGAACTTCAAACTCGATCGAGAAATGATCCAGCGGCACCAAGATCGCTGGCTCGATGGAAGGCTTGAGCTTTACCTGTCCGGCGATGCGTTCGGTTCGGCGGAGGAAGACACGCAAGAACTCGCGTACCACTTGTCTCAGCTTGTGGTCAGGGGGCTGCTGGCTAAGGATGCGAGCTGTTTCTTCGCCTTTGCGCGAGCCTGTAGAAGTGGCGCAGCGGAAGCCATGGAACACCACCTGGGGGCGAACGCGGAAGAACTGGTGGAACGGGCGTTGAACACTCGGGGGTAGTCCGCCACGAGTCCAGGCCACAGCGCAGATTGATCAGGTCGTCGCGCTTGCGGCCTTCTCGGGTCGTTTCTCCAATTCCTGCTGCAGTGTGCTGACCGCAACATCCTTCCAGCGTGCCGCGATCCAATCATCGCCACCGTCAGTCACTACATTGTGAATGACCCAGCCTGCCTGCGCGAGACGTGTCCCGATCGTTTCCGCCGCGGCGGAAGTCGTGGCGTGGAGGACAATCGGACACGCGGGCTTGGTACAGCACATCGCATCCAACAGATCGCGCGTGAGTTCGCCGGTCTGACCATCGGTCACAAGCATCGCCTCGGCACTTATCATGAGCAGACGGAGGCGAGGGAACCACTCGCGCTGCTGCCAGTACAGGGCGCCCGGATGCCGCATCGAGATTTCAAGAGTCGGAAACGAGGGCTTGATGGCGTCGTAGAGCCGGGAAAAGCGAGCATCATCGTCATCCACGATCAGTGCCGCGGGAATGGACATGGCCTCTTGGTATGCCTGTTCGATCCGGCGGTTCTTGGCTACCACGGCTGCGGTGTAGACGACGAACGCCGCAATCAATGACCCAACGACCGGCAAGACACCCACAATGCTCCAGGTAACAGCGATGTCCTTGTGCCGCGCACCCACGATGATCGCGCCCGTCAGCGCGAGACCTCCCGAAACAATCATCAGGAGAATCGAAGTGCACCCGACCGCCATGCCGCGGCCCGCCGCGTCCTGCCCTTTGGCGACAAGGTTGGGATGTTTGTTGATGGTGTAGGTGAGGACGAGCGGCGCGAAGAACGCGAGCGTGAGCAGGAGGATGGCGATTTCAGGGGACTTCAATGCGGTGCTCACTTCGATCGTTGCGTGAGTTCCTTGCACCAAGATGAAGAGGTCGCCGTCGCCTACTCCAACCAATCTCGCGCCTTCAGTCTCTCCGGCACGTATGTCTCCGTCACATACGAAATGTCCTTGGTGATCATGGCTTCCACTTCCATCTTGAAGCCGTTGCGGAGCATCAGCTCAATCTCACGCTGCCAGGGCTTGTGACCCTCAAACCACGGATACGCGGCGATCTCCTTGGCCCGCTTGATGTCGTTGTCGGTGAGGTCGATCTTGACCGCGTCTGACAAATCGCACGCCTGATAGTCCTTGGCGCGAATCCCGAGGAACTTGGCGTTGGGGATCGCAAGGCGGCTCGACTCGAACGCGAGCGAGATCGAGCCCTGCTTGATCACGCTGTAGATGTAGTGCCCCCAAGGATCGCAATCGAGCAGGCAGATCACCGGCAGCTTCAACTCCTGGCTCAACCGCTGCAGCAGCCGCCGACACCCCCGCGGCGGCTGCCCCGCGCCGTGCGTCAGGATGCAGTTGTTCTTCTCCCAGAAGCGGTCCTCGTTGAAACGATTCCAGACCGTGCCCTTCTCGACGTGCAGAACGAACTTGGCTTCCGATTTCTTGAACTGAATAACGTCGGGCTCGACGATCGATGGAATGCCCCAACCACCCGAACCCATCCTCCGGGCATCGATCTCGTCGCCCTTGTCTACAACCGTGATATTGCCGACAAGCGTGCCGCGGTTTTCCGCGAAGACGTGCAGCTCCTCGCGGAGTGATCCGAGCGTGACCTCCAGGTCTTCGAGGATCGGGTCCGACTCATCCTGCGACTCGAACGTGTTCTCGCTCGTGCCCTTGACCGTGTGCTTGGCTTTGTAGAACACACCGCGGAGGCTGCTGGTCTTGTCCGCATCGATCAAGTCTTTGATTGTGCTCGCATGCAGCATCGTCTGCATGAACTGCTTGGCCTGATTCAGGTTGAACAGCTCACGCTCCGCGGTGGCGGAACCCATCTGGAGGATGCCCGACTTCTTGTTCCAGATCGTGTTGGACTTGGTCCGCGTCGGGATTTCGAGCCGCGGCTCCCGCCCGCCCAGCGACTTCTTGGCCACCTCATCCGCAAGCTCGACAATCTTGCCAAGCGTCGCCTTGTCGCGCGGCTTGGTATTCGTGGAAGACTTGCGGGATGACTTGGGCTGGGGGGCGGTTCGCTTGGCCATAGGGCACTCCATTGCCGAGGGACGCCAGTGTACGGTTGGCGACAGGGGTTCGCCCGTCGCAAGCCCGGAACACCGACCCTCCTCGTCCGTCGTACCATGTTCATGCCGCGCCGGAAGGCCGCGGCCAACAAGGGGACCTCATGAACGCCAAGCTCTGGATCGCTCTCGCCGCCGGCCTCGCCGCTTCGCCGGTTTCTTTCGTGCAGGCTCAGGACGCCGCCAAGCCCGCCGCGACCGTTTCGGCGGATGAGGTCGATCCCGCGGCAAGGGAGTTCATCACCAAGTTCCGCGCGGCCATTCGCGATGTCAAGGATGTTTCCTGCACGGTCGAGCAGACGAGCAAGATGGATGGCAAGGGCGAGACGACCAAGGGCGAAATCCTCGCCACGATCATCCGGGCTCCGGGGTCCAACAGCGCCGGGATGGTCAAGCTCTTCAAGATCACAGCCAAGACCGAGCAGGGCGACACGGTCTGGGCCTTTGACGGCAAGGCTTCAACACGCCTCGATCACGCGAAGAAGACCTTCGCAAGCGTGGACGCTCCCGACGGTCAGGCCTTCCCTCCCGCCGAGGCGTACACCGTCTTCCCATCGTGGGCGTTGTCGGACATTCTGACGAACCCCGCCGCGAAGCTCGTCGCCGCGAAGATGATGCCGGATGCCAAGGTCAATGGCACGGACTGCAAGGTCGTGGCGTACACCGTCGAAGTCCCGATGCCGGACCCTGAAGGGGGAGAAGGCAAGGGCGGAAAGATGTTGCTGAAGCAAGTCCGAGCCATCGGAGCTGAGGACCTGTTGCCTCGCCGAATCGAGTCTGTCGTCACTATGTCCGGCGAAGTGCCCGACGGGGCCGTGCCTCGCTCCTTCCTCGGGAACTACACAAACGTCAAGGCCAACACGAAGCCCGCGGCCAGCGCGTTCGCGCTCAAAGCAGCCGACGGCTACAAGACTGTGCAGGTAGATGCTCAAGACCTCGGCGTGCCCAGCGATGAGCAGCCGAAGCTGAAGTTCGCCGAGGGTGATGCCGCTCCGGACTTCGTGCTCTCATCGGCCGACTCGAAGCAGGTGTCTCTCTCGGGTCTGAAGGGTAAGGTCGTGCTGCTCGACTTCTGGGCGACCTGGTGCGGTCCGTGCGTCAAGGCGATGCCGAGCATCCAGAAGCTACATGAGAAGTACAAGGACAAGGCCGTCGCGATCTACGGGGTGAACACGTGGGAGCGAGGGGCCGCGGACCTGGCTCAGAAGTACATGGAGAAGAACAACTTCACCTACGGGTTGCTGCTCAAGGGCGATGAGCTCGCAAAGGCGTACGGCGTTTCGGGGATCCCGACGCTGGTGCTCATCGGGCCGGATGGGAAAATCCTGCACCTGGCCGTCGGCTTTGGGCCGGGCGAGGAAGAACACCTTTCGGACATGATCGACAAGGCGCTGGCGAGCAAGTGATCCGAACTCACCGGGCCGGTCTGCGGACAAATGAAGCGGTGATGTGACCGGAGCCATCCCAAAGGTCCATGGCATCGCTTCGCGCTGAGAAAGTCCTGGCATCCTGAAGAGCGTTGAGCAGATCGGACTCGACTTTCATCGACTCCGGCGGCCCCGCCATGCGCGTCGAGATGATGGGTGATGGCTTGAACTCGCCACGCGAGAGGGCCGCCGCGTCGAGCTGCGATGAGATCTGGTTGACGCCCGCCCAGCCACTCAACTTGCCGCTGTCTTCTATCCGAATCCACGGCGCCTTTCCGGCGCCAACGGGCCGGCCCTTGAGCTGCGAAACAGACCACTCTCCGATCGCGGCCCTGGCCGGATCGGGCGGCGCCACCACCGCCGGAGCGCGAGACTTGCAGGCAGCGATTGTCACAGCCAAGGCCGCCAAGAGAGAAAGAACAAGCTTCATGCCGACTCCAATCGTGTATTCGGTTCTTAGTCCAGCGGCACGATCCGGATGTCCCGGAAGTGAATCTCCGCGCCTTCGCTCTGCAGACAGATGAACCCCGGCGTCTCTTCAGCGCCCGTGGCGTGATTGAGTTCCTCGCCATTGACGTACAGGATGACATCGCCCTTGTTCACAATGATCTCATACTCGTTCCATTCCCCAACCGGGCGCTCCGCGCCATGCGTCTTTCCAGTGAACCGATCCTTCGTGCGGGCTGGATCGCCGACGTATTTGAATCCACCGATACCATAGAAGTCCCCCGCGTTCGTGCTCATCAACTGGGCTTCGAGGCTCTTCGGCCAGACTTTGTCTTCACCGGACATGCGGAACAGAACGCCGCTGTTGCCCGCCTTCTTCGTCACCGGGCTGAAGCGCCACTGAAGGCGCAGAATGAAGTTCGTGTACTTGTCTTTGGTGCGGATGTAGCCCGGGGGGTCACCCTTGCAGATCAGCACCCCATCCTGCACGCTCCACACCGACTCGGGCGTGATCCCTGCCTTCGCGGCGTCGGGAACCACTGCCTCCAGACCCGATAGGTCCTTGCCGTTGAACAGCCGCTTCTCGCCGGGAGCTGGCACATTCAAGTCCCGCACTTTGATGTTTCGGAACGCGACCTCGTCGCCGTGCTCCTGGAGCGCGAGGTAGCCCTTGGGCTGCACGCCAAAGCCCTCGGTGTCCTTGAACTTGCCCGCCGCGATCTTCGCGAGCCAGTCCGCCGTCGGCTTGCCCGTCGCGTCAAAGGCGACGACGTCGACAACCTTGGTTCCGTTCAGCCAGTGCTGAATGACACCATTGCGAATGTAAACCCGAGCATCGTTCCAGTCAGCGGACTTGGAGACCTTGCTCTCAACGGGCGAGTACATGTCGTACAGCGCACCCGCCGAGTGCGGGTCCGTCGGCTTCAGGTTGTTCCCCGCATCATCGATGATCTGATATTCCGGTCCCGTCTGATACGACGCCCCGTACTTCTCCGTGCAGCGGTAGATGATCCCGCTGTTGGCCTTGGGCGCTGTCTTGTACTGGAGGATGAGTTCGAAGTCGCCGTACTGGTCGGTCGTGATGATGTCTCCCCCCCCGCCGCCGGCCGTCGTGGACATCACGCCATCCTTGACGGTCCAGCCCTTTGAAGGAAAAGAAGGCTGCTTGTAGCCGCGCCATAGCGATGTGGCATCGGGCCCGGACAGAAGCTTGAAGCCCTGGGCCTGCTCGAGCTTGGTAAGCGCGACAGGTTCAGCTGCAAAAGAGGACAGCGTTAGAACGGCAACGAGAACTGAGACCATGGGGAGACTCCTGAAGGGCCTCTAGCCTAATCCATCGGGGCGGGGAGGGAAAGCGGCGGCAAACTGGCGCCCCTCAAGCATGCCCGGCGAGCATCCTCAAGATTCCCGTCGCCAACGCCGCTTCGACTAAGAAACGCACATCCACCGGGTCTCGCAACCGGTCCCACCTCGGCACGCGCAGCACGACCGTGCCGGCCACCATCGCCAAAGCCCAGGCCAATCGCGTCGCCCAAGGAAAGGTGGGCACAACCAACACGGCCAGTATCAACCCGACCCTGACCAATCCCGTGTAGTTCCACGCCCGGGAGCGTCCAAGCAGCGTCGCCACCGTTTCCGTTTCAAACGCGCGATCGGTCGGGACATCATCGATGTCGCACAGCACCGCATCGAGAGCGATGCGCGCCGCGACAAAGGCCGCGGCGATCAAAACCGCTGGAACTCCGGAACGCAGACTATCTGCACCCCGCAAGGCCAGCACCACCATCGCAAGATACGCCGTCATGCCAAGCGCGATGTACGAGCTCTTGAGCCAGGCGAGGTCCTTGACCCGCGCTTTCGATGCCCGGGGGCGTGGCGCATACACAATGATCGCGACGCCCGCGAGAACCGGAGCGATTGGCGCTAGACGATGTACGCGAAGACCGATCAGTCCCGCAGAAATCAACAAAGCAAGCGCGAAGCCGCGCACGCTCCGGCTGTGTCGAGTCAGAAAGTGATATCGCTCGGGCTGCGCCGCGATGTCCGCAGGATCCATCCACGAGTCACGGATCTTCACGCGATCCAGGCTGTACACAGCCGTCGCGGTGGCGAAGACGGCCACAACGGCCTCCCACCGCGGCAGGAATGCGCTCGACACTCCCGACAGCTGGTAGAGGCAGATCGCTGCGCCGATCGCATAGAGACCCGCCCAGACTCCGATGTGTCCCATCACCCGCAGCACGCCGCATTGTGGGCGCCGTCGGCGATGCGGTCGAGCCCGGCATCACGATTTGGGATTCACGAACACTGTTCCATCCTGATGGATGACGCGACTCGAAATGAAGCGCCGCGGCGGCTCAGATCTTGGTAGGTTCGTAATGCACCACCACGATGCCGTTCCTGAGTGATCGCGAGTGCGCGAGTTTGAGACCGGATAGCCCCCGAGAGTGCTTCGGAAACAACGGAATCCCATCGCCCAGAGTGACGGGGATGATGCTCAGTTCCCAGCGATCGATGAGCCCGGCTTCGTGAAAGGCGGCAATGGACAAACCGCCGCCCATCAGCCAGATGTCCTTGCCAGTCCCGGCAAGTTCGCGGCGAAGTCGTCCGGCAAGCTCACGGACGTCGCCGCTGAATGCTTCGACTCCCTTGGGTTGACCAGGAATTGGTCGTCGCGTGAGGACCACGGCCCGTCCACCTTCGCCGAAGAAGCCGTGAGAAACCGCCCAGTCGAACGTGGTGCGGCCGTAGACGGTGGCACCGATCGTGCTCATGAATCCGCCGAAGTCGATCTCGGGGGACATGTAGTTGTTGAGGAAGTCCACGTTGCCAGAGGTGTCGGCGATGTAGCCGTCGAGGGTGATGGCCAGGTAGGCCCGGAAGAGGGGCGACTTCGAAGGTGCTTGAGTATGTGGTGTATTCGAGGCCGACGTGCTCGCGGCCGGCCTTGAGCGTTCGGCCGAAGCTCGCGATGTTGGCTTGGTTTTCTTTGCCATACCGACAGTTTACCGCACACCGTGCCCGCCGCGACCAAGGGATTGGGACTGAGCCACGGGGGTGGCCGCGCGGTCATTTCCGGGATGCTCAGTGGCCCCAAGGGTGTTCCGTCGCTAGGAGATGGATCAGAAGATGAGAACTAGAAGAGTCCCGGGCCGTCGTCGACGCGGACGAGTTTGCCGTTCACGAGGCGCATGCGGAGCTTGCCTTTGCCCTTGGAAGAGGATTCGGACTCCGGTGCAGTGGGCTTCGCGGTCGGCTTCATCGATGCCGGGGCTCTCGGGGCCTTGCTTCTGGTAGACCGTTTGGGCGATTCCGGGATGAGCCGTTGTTGAGTGTCATTTTTCGAAGCCTTCGCGAGCGATGCGACTTTGATGGCCGCAGCCTCGGCTTTGGAGACCTTGCCGGGGGGAGCGTCTACGTTCCGCGCTTGCGCTTCGGGATCGTTGAACGCCTCCTCGACGATGATCACGCCATCCACATCCGCCGGATCTTCCTTGATCCGCTTGCCCTCGTCATCGAGCTGCAGATCGGCGACGGCGGTGCGTTTCTTGGCCTGTGCGAGCAAGGCCTCGTACAACTTCTTCGCATCCTCGCCGTTGATCGCGTTGATCGCCTGCGACACTTCGCCGATGTACCGCTCGAAGATGTCGCGGCGCTGACCCTCGCGACGCATCCGCGCCCGCTTGCGCAGATACGTGCCGAGCTTGCGGCCGCACTCCATCAGCGCCAGCTTCATCTCCTTGCGGATTTCGTCGTAATCTGCGATGGCCTCTTTCGACTCGCTCGTGAACGGCACCCACACGCTGGCCATGTGGATCATGATCACCAGCGGGCCGACGGGGATGCTGTTCTTGGGTTGCTGGAGGTCGTAGTTGCGCCAGTTCGTTTCAGTGACCGCCTTGAAGCTGGAACACGCGGACTGCTGATAGAGAAGCGGGACGCGGTTGGCAAAACGAATCACGCGAGCAGGCTCATCCGCCGGAAGCTCACCACCGAACGCGATTGCGGCCTCGATCAGGAACGGTCGGCCGCGATAGATGTCCGGCTCGCGACTGCTCGCGGCGTAGAACTCAGCCCGAACACCCTTGAACATGCCCTTGAGAAGCTGTTGAACGCCGATGGGCGCGAGGCAGTCCGTCGGCGGCGGTGGCAGGCGGATCGCCTGCAACTCGCGGTAGAGCTTCTCCGCGATCTCCGGCTCGATGTCGCTCGTGCGGGTCCGCGAGGTCTTCCCGATCTTCTCGCAAAGCGACGATGCCGTTGCCGTAGAAACGCGACTGAACTCCTCGTGCAGAAACTTGTAGAGCGTCGGCTCTTTGGTGTCCTTGAGCATCTGCAGGAGCGTGCCCAGTTCGACACCCTTGGGGTGGGGCTGAATCTCCTTGGTCTCTGGCGGCAACTCGGTCACGGCCCGCGGGAAGATGATGAGCCCGTTGGTCTCTGTCGTTACCTCCGGCTCAGTGGAACCGCGACCGTCAGGGAGCGGAGGCGTGGCACTACCCGATGCTCCCGGAGCCGTCTTCTCATCGGTAGCGTCCGCTCCCTTACGGTCGCGGTTCCGACGATCAGGAAGCAGTTCTTCTACCTCTTCCTCCACGACCTTGCTCGGCGGCACAAACACAAACCGCGCATGCGGGTTCGCGATCGCGGTGAGCTCAAGGAACTCATCCACAGACCCGCGGCCCTTCTGATACCGCCCCTCAAGCTCAAGCGTCACACAGGTGCCCGTTGGAAAGTCCTTCGGGTTCAGGAACTCACCGTCGCGCGCCAGCTTCTTCGTCCCGGCCGTCAGATCGCGCAGCCGTTGAATCGGGAAGTCATCCGTCTCCTCATCCGTCGTGACTTCGGCCCGATTCGTCTTCGTGTTCATCGCCAGCTCAATGTGATGAGCCGGTTTCTTCGCATCCGGGCGCGTCTGAATCACCATCGGCTTGCCCGTGGTGATCAACCCATACATCCCCGCGGCCGAAATCCCGATCCCCTGCTGCCCGCGGCTCATCTTCAAACGGTGAAACTTCGACCCGTAAAGCAGCCGCCCGAAAATGTTCTCAACCTGCTTGCGGACAATCCCGGGCCCATTGTCTACGACCGTGATCCGGTACCGCTGAGACGTCGCCACCTTGGGCTTCTTCCCCTCCGCGCCCTCTTTGCTGCTTTGCTGCTTTGCGGTTTTGCTGCTTTCCTCAAGGTCCTCAATCGCAACCACGATCTCCGGCAAAATCCCCGCCTCTTCACAAGCATCAAGCGAGTTGTCCACCGCCTCCTTGACCGCCGTCAGCAGGGCCTTGCGAGGATTGTCAAACCCGAGCAGGTGCCGGTTCTTCGCGAAGAACTCGGACACGGAGATATCCCGCTGCTTGGTGGCCAGCGTTTCGGCGGTGACCTTCTTGCGACTGGGCTTGTCGGTCACGGTTGGTGGTTCAAGCAGGGCGGACTCAGACATGCGCGGCCCTCCATGGCTGCGAAGTGGGAATACAGCCGGAGAATATAGGGACTGTTTGGTAGGCTGGCATCACCGCGATGGAACCCTCTCAAAAAACCCGTCGGTTCTGCATCGCGTGCGGATACAACGTCGGCAACCTATCGAGTCAAACCTGCCCAGAATGCGGATACGCCGCGACTGAGGAGGATCACGCTCTCCAGGAGCGCCGCTCGCTGTACTTGGATGCCACTCGGCTCGAAGTGTGGGTCGCCTGGATCAGTGTCCTGGTTTGTTCGCTCCTCTTCTCGCGGATTGTGACTACTGCCGGCTTGGTATGGTTTCTGACGTTTGTCGCTTTGATGGGATTTGCGCAAGCGGGTGGGTTGCTCATCAGCCGGGGCTCGCCTCGGGTTCACCAGCGGGCGTTTCGCCGTGCCTGGAGCATCTCGGTCCTGTACTGGGCGTTGCCAATCATCGCGGCGCACATTGGTTTCGCCATCATCACCGAGCTTTGGATCGACTACCAGTTCTGGATGTATTCACAGAGAAGGTGGATGCTGATCACAGCGGGTGTCGACGTGTTGGCCGCCGCGCTCGCGCTTCCCTTGTGGTATCGATCTTGGCGTCGAACGTCTCGCCTTGCGGGCGTCCCGGAAGGCATGCGAACAGGCGCAAAGTTCCGACGCGGCATCTTCCTGGCCTCGCTTCCACTCCTGCCCGTTGCGGTGATCTTCTTCATAGGCCTCGTCCTCTACAGCGCGATGGCCCTGCTGGACCGGTTCTTTCCGGGCTGGGAACTAGGGCGGTAGAGATTCGCGGGCGCGGACTTTGTACGATGCCGGGCATGTTCAAACCCGCGATCTGCGTCTTGGGCTCGATTCTCTTACTCTCCGTCCCGCAAGTCCTCCGGCCTGCCAATGGCCAGGAACCGGCGAAGGCTGAATCGAAGAGCGAAGCCAAGGACAAGAAGGACGACAAAAAGGACGGCGCCCCGGTCACGACGACCCACGAAGTCACGATCGACGGCAAACTCATTAAGTACTCCGCGACCGCCGGCTACATGGAGCTTCCGGATTACGACGGCAAGCCTAAAGCCAATGTCTTCTACACGTCCTACATCAAAGCCGCGGAAGGCGACACACCCGTCGACAACGCGACTCGTCCGATCATGTACTGCTTCAACGGCGGGCCAGGCTCGTCTTCGGTCTGGCTGCACCTGGGTTGCATCGGGCCCAAGCGCGTGGACTTCGCCGACCCCAACGAAAAGCCCGGCGAGCCCTCGAGCCCTGCCCCTCCCTACCGCGTGATCGACAACGAATTCTCGTGGCTCGATCTCGCCGACCTGGTCTTCATCGATCCCGTCGGCACCGGCTACAGCCGCCCCGTCGAAGGCCAGGATGCCCACCAGTTCCACGGCCTGAACGAGGACATCCAGTGGGTCGGCGACTTCATCCGCCTCTGGACCACCAAGAACAAGCGATGGGACTCGCCCAAGTTCCTCGCGGGCGAAAGCTACGGCACGACACGTGCCGCGGGGCTCTCGGGCTATCTGCAGGACACGCACGGGATGTACATCTCGGGCATCGTGTTCGTTTCGACCGTCTTCAACTTTCAGACGCTCTCTTTCGATGCCGGCAATGACACCGCGTACTGGCTGTTCCTGCCCACCTACTGCGCCACGGCTTGGTACCACCACAAACTCGCGCCAGATCTTCAGGCGGACCTCCAGAAAACCCTACGGGAAGTTGAGCGCTTCGCCTGCACCGACTACCTCCTCGCCCTGGCCCGTGGCGATGCCCTCACCGACAAGGAGCGCGACGACATCGCGGCCAGGGTCGCCAAGTACACCGGCCTCTCCAAGGCCTTTATCCTCAACAGCCGATTACGCCTCAACATCGGGAACTTCACGAAGGAACTGCTCCGCGAACAGGGCCGGACCGTGGGGCGTCTCGACAGCCGCTACAAAGGAATTGACCGCAACGACATCACGGCCAGTCCCGACTACGACCCCAGCTACTCCGCGATCCAGGGGCCGTTCACGGCCGCACTCAATCACTACATCCGCACGGAACTCAACTACGAAAACGACCGCCCTTACGAGATTCTGACCGGCCGCGTCCAGCCCTGGAGCTACGCCTCCGCCACCAACCGCTACGCCAACGTTGCCGACACGCTCCGCGCTGCGATGAGCGAAAACAAGAACCTCCGCGTCCTCTTCGCCAGCGGCTACTACGACCTCGCCACACCGTACTTCGCGACCGAGTACACCATCACCCACCTCGGCCTCGACCCGTCGCTCAAGGACAACGTCACACACACGCATTACGAGTGCGGGCACATGATGTACATCCGTCACCCGGACCTTGCGCGGCTCAAGACCGATGTCGCCACCCTGGTGGCCAAGGCAGCACCCTCGCGATAGCTGCTCGACGGGCCCGCGGTGGCAGGGCCGGGTAACCCATCTTGCCACGGTCCCACGCGATCCGGCTTTCAATCCCGGGTTTTTGTTGCGTCATCGAATCTCTTGTGCCAAACTCCCACGAAAGAACGGAATCCCGTGGGAGATCACAATGGACCGGGCCGCCCTGCCGTACTTCGCCGCGATCGGCCTCGCCGCCGCGGCCATTTCGACCGCCCTCGTTTCCGCTGACCCCAAGAGGCCCCGACGCGCTGGCGACCCCGGTTCGACCGATGCACCGAGTTCGTTTGTCAACTGGGAGAGCGGGCACATCCATCCGGTGGACATCACGCCGGACGGTCTCAAACTGCTGGCGGTCAACACGGCCGACAACCGGCTCGAAGTGTTCGACATCTCGAGCGGAGTCCCGATCTTGGCGTACGAGGTGCCGGTCGGGCTTGACCCCATTTCCGTGCGCGCTCGATCCAACTCCGAGGCATGGGTCGTCAACACGATTTCCGACAGCGTCAGCGTCGTCAATCTCACAACCAGGAATGTGGTCGGGACCGTTCGCACCAAGGATGAGCCGTCGGATGTCGTATTCGCCGGTACTCCCCAGCGCGCGTTCATTTCCTGCTCAGAGGCCAACCTGGTTCAGGTCGTCGATTTGACCCAGATCTTTGCGACTCCGACCGACATCCCGATCAAGGGCGAAGACCCTCGCGCCTTGGCGGTGAGCCCCGATGGCCAAACGGTCTACGCGGCGATCTTCAACTCCGGCAACGCTTCGACGATTCTTGGCGGGGGCACGCGCGTGGCGAGTCCGCTCGCCTATCCGCCCAACGTGGTGAACGATGCGAACGGCCCCTACGGCGGCACAAACCCTCCACCCAACGCCGGCAGTGTGATCTCGCCGGCGCCCAATCCCGCCGCGGGTACGCCGCCCAAGGTCGGCCTGATCGTCAAGAAAAACTCGTCGAATCGGTGGATGGATGACAACAACCACGATTGGACCGCCAAGGTGAGTGGGCTGCAGGCGGCGAGTTCGGGCCGCCGAATCGGCTGGGACATGCCGGACCGCGACCTCGCCGCGATCAGCACTTCGAACATGGCCGTCAGCTACGCCCGCGGCCTGATGAACATCTGCATGGGTGTCGGCGTCAACCCGGCCACCGGCCAGATCGCCGTCATCGGCACCGACGGCATCAACGAACGGCGATTCGAGCCGAACGTCCGCAGCATCTTCGTTCGAGACAACTTTGCTCTTGTCAATCCCACCAACTTGAGCAAGACGATCAAGGACCTGAACCCCCACTTGGTTCCGTACACGTCTCAACAGCTCCCGCAGTCCGAACGGAATAAGTCCATCGGTGACCCGCGAGGCATCGCGTGGAACCCAACCGGAACCAAGGGCTACATCACCGGAATGGGCTCCAACAACGTGATCGTCGTGAATGCCCAAGGCAATCGCGCCGGCCTCGCGCAAACGATTTCGGTTGGAGAAGGGCCCACCGGCGTCGCGTTCGACGGATCACGAAACCGGCTCTACGTGTTGAACCGTTTCGGCGCTTCGATTTCTGTCATCGATGCTGCGTCGGAATCCGTCGTGGCGACGGTGCCGTTCTTCGACCCGACGCCCGCCGCGATCAAAATCGGCCGGAAGCACCTCTACGACACGCACAAGACGTCGGGCCTCGGGCAGGCCGCGTGCGCTTCCTGTCATATCGATGCCAGGATGGACCGTCTGGCCTGGGACCTGGGCAATCCCGCCGGCAACGCCAAACAGCTCACAGGTCAGAACCTCGGCGCCGGCATCCCGGGACTCACTCCCGGAACGGCGAACCCGGATTTCGCCCCGTGGCACCCGATGAAAGGCCCGATGACCACTCAGACGCTCCAGGACATCATCGGCAAAGAGCCCCACCACTGGCGCGGCGACCGAGCCGGGATCGAGGAGTTCAATCCCGCATTCGTCGGCCTGCTCGGTGATGACACCGAGCTGACACCCATCGAGATGCAGGAGTTTGAGGACTTCCTGGCGACGATCGCCTTCCCGCCCAATCCATTCCGAAACTTCGACAACTCACTCCCGCTCAACCTCCCGCTCCCAGGCCACTTCTCTCCCGGTCGATTCTCCCCCGCCGGTCAGCCCCTTCCCAACGGCAACGCGCTGAGCGGCCTGATCCTGTACGCGGACGCGAACCGAAAGCTCGACGCCGGACTTCTCGCGTGCATCACGTGCCACACGCTTCCGACCGGCATCGGCACCGATTCCACGCTCAATCTGCAGACGTTTGCATACGACCCTCTACCCGCGGGCGCACAGGGTCAGCACCACGCGATGTTGGTTGCCGGAGACGGTTCGACAAACCTGGCGATGAAGGTCCCGCACATCCGCAATGCGTACTCCAAGGTTGGGTTCGACACAACCCAACTCGAGAACAACGCCGGATTCGGCTTCCTCCACGACGGAAGTGTGGACTCTCTCGCTCGCTTCGTCGCAGAGCCCGTGTTCACGGTGCAGAACGATCAGGAAATCGCCGACCTCGTCGCGTTCATGCTCTGCATGACCGGATCGGACTTGCCACCGGGCGGCACCAGCGTCTTTAATCCGCCCGGCGTTGCCAGCCTGGACACACACGCCGCGGTCGGCGAACAAACGACCGTTCTGGATGCCGCCACCGCTCCCCCCATCCAGACCTTCTTCATCAATATCATGATCTCCGCGGCTCAATCCGGCAAAGTGGGCCTGGTGGTCAAGGGCGTCGTTAACGGCGAGCAGCGCGGCTTCATGTACTCTGCCGCGGTGTCGGGATTCCAGTCCGATCGCCAGAGCCAGACCTTCACACCCGCCGCCCTCCTCGGCCTGGCCCGCTCCGGTTCGGAACTGACCTACACCGTCGTTCCCAGGGATTCTCAGACTCGGATCGGCATCGACCGCGACCTCAACGGAGTCCTCGATCGCGACCAGGCCGATTCCGCCTGCTACGCCAACTGCGACGGGAGCCACGGCTCGCCGATTCTGAACGTCCTCGACTTCGTCTGCTTCCTTCAGAAATACGCGTCCGGGGACCCGGGCGCGAACTGCGACGGCAGCACCGCTCCACCGGTCGTAAACGCCGGCGACTTCATGTGTTTCATCAATCGCTACGCCGCCGGATGTCCCTAAACGGGCTTTTGCCGGACCTTGGTGAAAGCCCCCTTGTGAAATCTCGAACTCTGTGGCAAGCTGGCGCCTTACCCCAGCGGGCCCGGAGTATCCACGTGGACAAGTCAGGATTGGCGTATCTGAGCGCTATCGGTGCCGCCGCGGCCGTCATGTGTGCCGCCCTGGTCTCGGCCGACCCAAAGCGGGTCCCACCGGGAGGAGGCGGAACCGACTACGTCAACGCCTCCTTCACCAACTGGGAATCCGCGCACATTCATCCGATCGACATCACGCCCGACGGATCGACGCTGCTCGCGGTCAACACCGCCGACAACCGCCTCGAAGTGTTCTCGCTGGCCTCGGGCTCACCTGTGCTGGTTTCCGAGATCCCTGTCGGCCTCGACCCCATTTCCGTCCGCGCCCGAACAAACGCCCAGGCCTGGGTCACCAACACCATCTCCGATTCCGTCAGCGTCGTGGACCTAACCTCCCGCAACGTCATAGCCACCCTGAAGACCGCGGATGAACCTTCCGACGTCATCTTCGCGGGGACGCCTCAGCGGGCCTTCGTCACCTGCTCGCAGGCCAATCTGGTCCAGGTCTTCAATCCGGCCGACCTCGCCGCGGCACCAGTCAACATCGCGATCAAGGGTGAGGACCCGCGTGCACTGGCCGTCAGTCCCGATGGGCAAACCGTCTACGCGGCGATTTTCAACTCGGGAAACGCCACCACCATCCTCGGCGGCGGCATCGCCGTGAACAACACCTTGGCCTTCCCACCCAATGTGGTCAACGACGTCAACGGCCCGTACGGCGGTGTGAATCCGCCCCCGAACGCCGGCGGGGGG
>JADMIO011204660.1_pt1 | contig 32019 bp, 33 predicted proteins | sample 8958161 | NCBI WGS metagenome assembly JADMIO01 (sample SAMN16585339, study PRJNA669376) | soil metagenome | isolation source: Crop rotation soil | place: USA: Cullars Rotation, Alabama | collected 2011
CGGCAGCTGCCGCCTCCGGTGAAGGCACAGCGGCTGCAACAGGAGAAGCGGGCTGGCCAGCAGGGGGCTGTGGGGCGGCTGCAGGTGCTTCAGGTGCGGCAGCGGCTATTTTTTGTTCTGGTGCGGGGACTGCTGCCGCTGGAGGAGCAGGAGCCGGCACTGGAGCCGCCGCAGCGTCCGCAACGGTTGCGGGCGTCGCGGAGGGTGTTGCCGCCGCTGGCGCTGCTGCAGTTGCTTTTTGTTCCGGCGCCGGTTGTGCCGCCGGCGTCAGCAGGGATTCCGTTGAAGATTCAGATGTTGTCGCGACGGCAGGCGCCGGCGGAATTTGTTCCGCGATCTTGTTCGCGTTGTTATGCGCGTTGGAATAGATCGTCCAGATCACAAGAACGACAATCGCAAGAAAGGCGCCGACACCCATCATGATCGGGTTAGGCATCCGGTTTTCAGCGATGGGCTCAGGGAAGGTCAGTTTTGAATGGCCAGTCTCCTGGCCGTATTCCGCCTTGAATTTATGGACGACTTCGGTGGGATCGAGGCCGACAAAATTCGCATAGCTGCGCACAAAACCGATGGCGTAGGTCATGCCCGGCAGAGCGTTGATGTTGTTTTCCTCGATCACCCGCAACTGCGCGGCGCGGATGCGGAGGGCGACGGATACTTCCTCGATGCTCATTTTTTTGGCTACCCGTGCCGCGCGCAGCATTTCGCCGACGGAACTGTTTTGCGGGCGCGCCGCTTCGGGATTTGATTTGGTTCTTTTGCTTTCAGCCATTTTACTTGCCAACTCTCTGTAAATATTTACGCCAGATGCACGTGATGGTCACGTGCAAAGGACAGCAGCCGTTCTCTCACACTATGTTCGCGCGACTTCATAAGCTGCTCAACATAAGGCAGAAGCCGTCCTGTATCAATGGTCGGTATCATCAATTTTACCGCCTCGAGCGACTGCGCGGACAGGGAGAGTGTATCATATCCCAGTGCAATCAGCACCATGGCTTCAAGGGGCTGACCCGCCATTTCCCCGCAAATGCTTGCCGGAATACCCGCCGCCTTGCAGCGGTCGGCGATCATTTTAAGGGTCGTCAGCATGGCCGGGGATAATTGGTCATAACGATCCCGCAGGGCGCCATTGCCCCGGTCAACGGCGTAAAGGTACTGCATCAGGTCGTTGGTGCCGACCGAGACGAAATCGGCCGTTTGCAGCAGGGCATCCATCTGCCAGAGCAGCGCGGGCACCTCTATCATGACGCCAACCTGAATGTTTTCAGGCACCGCAATATTGTTGTTCCGGGCGCGGGCTTTTTCCATTTCCAGCAGTTCGCGCGCACGGTCAAGCTCTGCAACTTCGGAGACCAGCGGCAGCATGATTTTGATGTCGCGTCCCTTTGAAGCGCGGATAAAAGCGCGGAACTGCGTACGCAATACGGCGGGGCGGTCGATGCCGATCCGTACTGCGCGCCAGCCGAGCGCCGGATTTTCTTCCACGGGCGCCTTGAAATAAGGCAGGGGCTTATCGCCGCCGATGTCCAGTGTGCGGAAGACAACAGGTTTGCCTTCCATCTCGTCGAGGATCTGGCCATAGAGCTCCGCCTGTGTCACCACCGGCGGATATTTTTGCCATCCCATGAATGAAAGTTCTGTCCTGAACAGACCGATGCCATCCGCGCCGAGGTTCCTCGCGGTAGAAATTTCAGAGAGCAACCCCGCATTCATCTGCACCGATACCTTGACGCCGTCGAGCGTCACCGACGGCTGGTGCTGCATGCGCCGGTAGGTGGAGCTGCGTTTGGCGCGGACTTCCTGACTGCGCGTATAAAGGTCAATGACCGCCTGCTGCGGCCGGATGTAGACGACGCCGTGGTCGCCGTCGACAATCACCTGATCGCCGGAAACGATGAAGTTGAGCACATCGTCGCATTGCCCGACGACGGGGATGCCAAGCGCGCGCGCCACAATCGCCACATGGTTGGAGTGACTGCCTTTTTCAAGCACGACGCCTTTCAGCCGGTTGCGGTCATAGTCGAGCAGCGCCGCGGGCCCCAGCGACCGCGCGACCAGAATAATTTCCTCCGGCAGGTTTTCATGTTGAACCGTTTCGCCTTGCGTCATCAGGTGGCTGAGCAGGCGGTTGCTCAGGTCTTCCATGTCCTGCAGGCGGTCGCGGATATATCCGTCGCTCATCTGCATCATGCGCGCATGTGTTTCATTGAGCACGCTTTGCACGGCGGCTTCCGCGCTCAGGCCTTTATCGATTGCCGCCTCGATGCGGACAAACCAGCCCTTGTCTCGCGCGAACATCTGGTAAGCTTCAAGAATATCCCGCGTTTCCGATCCTGTGGGCGCGTTATCTTTATGCAGCATGCGGCTGATCGCGCCCTGCATGCCGGCGACCGCCTGATGGAGGCGGAATTTCTGCGCTTTGGGGTCGTCAGCCACAATGTTTTGCATGGTCAGGCGCGGCTCGTAAAGTACGGCGTGGCCGATGGCAAGCCCGCGCCCGAGGCTGATCCCTGTCATATCCGCGGGCTTGTCGCTGACGGGAAGAATGGCGCTCATTTCCTCGATCGTCACCAGTCCGCCGGAGGTGATCAGCTCCGCCAGCATCAGGGAGACAGTCTGCAAAATATCGACGACTTCATCGCCGTAGTTTCTCTGTATTTTATTCTGGATGACCAGAACGCCGCGCACCGCGCCGCCGCGCAATACCGGCACGCCGCAGAAGGAACTGAATTCCGTACCGCCCGTTTCCGGAGAAGGTGTAAAGGAGGGGTGAGATTTTGCGTCAGCCAGCATCAGGGGGATCGCATGGGCGGCAATATCGCCCACCAGCCCTTCTCCGACGTGCACCCGGCTTTTGAGGATATCCGCCCGCAGTCCCGTTGCCGAGAACAGTTCCAAGAGATCGCCGGCGCGCAGCACGAAGCAGGAGCACACATCCGTCCGTAATGTTTTTGCCACCAGAAGGACAATATCATCCAGTTTTTTCGCGGCAGTCTTCGTTCCTGCCATGATATCGCGGACGCCGGTCATCAGGTGGCGCGGCGCCGCCAATGCCATTTGCGCGTCTATGAACTCCGATGACGCCTTCTCCCGCACCTCAAGGGAATTTTTGGGAGCAGATGTCATGCGGCGTCAGTTTCCATGATCAAGCCCGTAAGCCGTATGCAGCGAGCGGACGGCGAGTTCGGTATATTCGTCGGAAATCAGCACGCTGACCTTGATCTCGGAGGTGGTGATGACCTGAATGTTGATGCCCTTTTCGGCAAGCGTCTTGAACATTTTCTGCGCGACGCCGACATGGCTTCGCATGCCGATGCCGATGATGGAAATCTTCGCGACATCGGCGCTTGATTCAACCATCGTGCCGGGCAGAGCTTTGCAGACGTCTTTCAGCACTTTCTGCGCCATGGACAGGTCAGCGCGCGGCACCGTGAAAGTCAGGTCGGTTTTCTTGCTGTCGGGGGAGAGGTTCTGCACGATCATGTCCACATTCACCGCGGCATCGGCCAGCGGCCCGAAGACTTTTGCCGCGACGCCCGGCACATCCGGCAGGTTTCTCAAGGTAACCTTCGCTTCATCGCGGCTGTGTGCCACGCTGCTTACAACTTCCTGTTCCACAATAGCATCCTCATTCACAACAATGGTTCCGGGGAGATCGCTGCCCAGGGCATCCTCAAAGCTGGAGAGCACCTGAACGGGGACCTTTTCTTTCATCGCCAGCTCGACCGAGCGGGTTTGCAGGACTTTGGCGCCGACTGACGCCATTTCCAGCATTTCTTCATAGCTGATTTTATTTATTTTGCGCGCGCGGTTGACAATGCGCGGATCGGCCGTATAGACGCCATGCACGTCCGTGTAAATGTCGCAGCGGTCTGCCTTCAGCGCTGCCGCCACCGCCACGGCCGAAGTGTCGGAGCCGCCGCGACCGAGCGTCGTGATGCGTTCGTCGGGAGCAATGCCTTGGAAACCCGCAATCACCGCCACTTCATCCTGCATCAGCCGCGCGCGAAGGCTGGCGGCTTCAATGGAGGTGATGCGCGCCTTGCCGTGCACTTCATCAGTGATAATCGGGATCTGCCAGCCGAGCCATGACCGCGCCGCAATGCCGCGCTTTTGCAAGGCCAGCGCCAGCAGGCCCGAGGTCACCTGTTCGCCCGCCGCCACGACAGCGTCATATTCCTTTGCGTCAAAAATTTCGCTGATATCCGAACAATAGGCGACAAGCTGGTTGGTCACGCCGGACATTGCTGAGACGACAACGGCGATCTTGTGACCTCTTTTGATTTCGGCGGCAACCTTGCCGGCGACATTTTCAATCGCCGGAATGGTTGCGACGGAAGTTCCGCCGAACTTTAAAACCAGTAAACCCATCCACTTGCGCTCCGAAGAGTGAGGCTATTTTGCTAAAGTAACAAATTTTCTCGAAGGTACACTGATTTAGTATTGTCTTCTAAGACTCTTTTGACATACAGAGCTGTTTTTTCCTGTAATAATAATCATATGTCAAAAATATTGATATTATGAATTTATAAATATGTCTGATTGACCCAAGAACTGAACGATGCAAAGATCAGGCGTGGTTCAATGGGTTCGGGGGAACTTCCATGCTGCCTGCAGAGAAAACGGTTTTTCAAAAAAAATTCAAATACCATCATGGGCAATTGCGTGAAGCGCTGATTGAATCGGCATTGCATATTTTGAGGGAAAAAGGCATCGAGGCACTCAGCCTGCGCAATCTTGCCAAGGCAACGCAGGTGACGCAGGCCGCCCCTTACAGTCACTTTCGCGACAAGGATGAACTTCTGGCGGCGATCGCTGAAACGGGATTTCAGCGCTTGGCCTTGCAGATGGCGGAAGATGCGACCGGACAGAAAGACACGCAGGGGCGCATTGAGAAGCTGGTTTCCAGCTATATCCGTTTCGCCCAGGAGAACAAGCCGATGTTCCGGCTAATGTTCAGCCGCGAACTGGCGGAAATGAAACGCTACCCCACGTTGGCGATGACGGCGGGGAAAAGCTATTCGCTTATTTCAGCGGCGCTTTCAAGGCGTACGGCGGCTACAGAAGATGCGCTTTTTATGACGGTCGCGATCTGGAGCCTTTGCCATGGGCTCACCACGCTGATCATTGATGATAAAATAAATCTGGAGCAGTATGGCGCGGCAAACATTGATGCCTTCGTACAGCGTACTGTTGGTATTTTTTCAAGCCATCTGATATAAATAAGGCAGCAAGATTCTCTGTCTTGACCTATCGCCGGAAGATCTTATTCTTCTGCAGGGTTCAAAAAACAGGAATATAATATGTCAAAAGCAAATACCAAGAGAAAAGAAGCGACATCTGCATCTGAAGTGACCGGCAACCGCCTGAAATCTTTTATCGAGCGCGTGGAGCGGCTGGAAGAAGAGAGAAAGGTGATCGCCGAAGACGTCCGCGATGTTTACGGCGAGGCGAAAAGCAGCGGCTTCGATCCGAAAATCATGCGCAAGATCGTATCCCTGCGCAAGACGAACCTTGAAAAGCGCCGGGAGGAGCAGGAGTTGCTCGAACTTTATATGTCGGCTATCGGCATGGCGGAGTAATGTGCAAAAAAAGCTGAAATCCTGTTTTCTCCTAGCTGTTTTTCTCGCCGGTCTTGCGTTCCTGTCCGCGCCGGTTTTTGCAGCACAGGATCAGCAGTCTTTCGAGGACGGACTTTACGCTTATAACACCGGCGACAATGAAGCGGCCGCGAAAATCTTTTGGCGGCTTGCCCCCCGGAATGATCCGCAGGCTCAATATTATCTGGCCCTGTTGATGGAGAGCGGCTTGGGCACCGCGAAAGATCTTTACGGCGCGATCAACTGGTATCGCAAATCAGCGGTCCTGGGTTACCTGCCTTCCATGCTTTACATGGGATATGCTTACAGCGCCGGTCATGGCGTTGTCAAAAACGACAAAGAGGCTTTCGACTGGTATAAGAAAGCAGCTCTTCAGGGTGATGCCACGGCACAGAACAATCTGGGCACGATGGTGCGCGACGGCATAGGGCACCCGGCTGACCTGACGCTGGCGACGCAGTTATTTGCGCAGTCCGCCATGCAAGGCAACGCGCGGGGTGAATATAATCTGGCCACCATGTATCTTCTGGGGCAGGGCATCGCCCAGAATAATGCCGAAGCCCTGCGCTGGTACACCTATGCGGCAAAACAGGGTGATGTTTACGCGCTCAATGCCCTGGGCACGATGTACCGCTTTGGATATGGCGTTGATCCGGACCCCGCAAAGGCTTTGCAGTTTTTCAAGCCCGCGGCGGAAAAAGGTTATGCGCCCGCACAAATGTCTCTGGCCACCATGTATGAAACCGGTGAAGGCGATAAAACAAAAGGGCCGTCGGATGCGGCGGTCTGGTATTACCGTGCCGCGCAGCAGGGGGACGTTCAGGCGCAATATCATTTGGCCTCTTTTTACGAGAAAGGCATAGGTCTGCCGCAAGATCCGCAGAAGGCGGCGGTCTGGTATGATTCTTACAAAAAAGCAGTGGAAAAAAATCGCGACGTAGAAGGTATTGGCACCTTATGCCGGCTCTATGATAAGGGCGAAGGACTTCCAAAGGATGGAAGAGAAGTGATGAACTATTACAAAAAGGGTGCTGACGCGGGGCAGCCCTATTGCCAGCTCGGGCTTGGACATTACTACCGCGCCGGTGCCGAAGGCAGGAAGCCTGACCTTATGATGGCATATATGTGGTTGTCGCTGGCAGCCCAATCTCTGACCGACAAAGATGATAAAGCGGCTGCTGTGGTCGCGCGGATCGAGGTCTCAAATGCGATGTCGGAAGCCCAGCTGAATGCGGCACGGCAGAAGGTGGAAAGCTGGAAGCCGCAAGAGGAAAGAAAAAAAAGAGCGCGGCAGCTCCCGCAGGATCGATTCGGCAATATAACGGGGTTCCTTCCTAAAGATTAATAAATTCAAAGGCTTAATGTTAATCATATATCCTTAACCCTTTTCCTGTATTCTGGAAGATAGGACAAGTCTGTTTTTTCAAGTGTGGGTAGGGGTGCCCTTCAGGATTTACGATCATAACAATGGTGGGGTCCTGATATAAAAGAATGCCGGCCGGGGTAAATCCCCGACCGGCTTTTCTTTTGCGCATGCCGGCGTTAAGGTCAGACAGGGGCAACGCAGGAGAGTGCGGATGACAACAGCTGTCGGACTGACAACGCAAATATACAACAATCACATTAAATCCGTTTTTCTGCTGATGGGGTTCCCATTTTTACTGCTGCTGATGATGGGCGCTTTTTTTGCCGCGCTGGATGCATTGACGCAATCCAGCGTCCCTCATTCCGTGATTGATTACACGCAGTCTTATAATGCAGCGCTTTCCGGTCTTGCCGCCTATGGCCAGTGGGCGCTGCTCGCGGCGGGCATCTGGTTTATGATCGCCTATTTTTTCCACGGCAGCATGATGCGCCTCGCGACCGGATCGGTTCCGGTCACGCGGCGGGAGTATCCCAAACTCTATAATATGCTCGAGAACCTCTGCATTTCGCGCGGGCTGCCGATGCCGGCGTTTGAAATCATCGACAGTCCGGCGCTGAATGCTTTTGCTTCCGGTATTGACCAGAAGAGCTACCGCATTGTGCTCACACGCGGGCTGGTGGAGCATTTGCCCGATGACGAGCTTGAATCGGTCATAGGCCACGAGCTGACCCATATCATCAACAAGGATGCGCGCTTACTGATCATTGCGGTCATTTTTGTCGGCATTATCAGTTTTCTGGCGCAGCTTGTTTACCGCATGCTTATTCATGGCGGGCGGCCCAATTACTACGCCAGCCGCGATGAACGGCGCGGCAACGGCGCCATTGTCATGCTGGTGGCGCTGGCTATTCTATTGGTCGGTTACCTGCTGGCGACGGTTATCCGCTTTGCACTCTCGCGCAAGCGTGAATATCTGGCGGATGCGGGATCGGTCGAGCTGACTAAAAACCCCGAGGCCATGATGCGGGCGCTGCTGCGTATTTCAGGCCATGATGTCGTGACCGGCATGCCCGACCAGGTGCAGCAGATGTGCATCGAAAACAGCCAGAACTTCATCGGAATTTTCGCGACGCACCCGCCCATCGACAGCCGCATCACCATCATTTCTCAAATGACCAATACGCCGATACCGACATTGACGCCGGCCGCAGCGCCGCTGCCGACGGGGCCCTGGAGTTAAGCTGCTTTGCTGAACAGCTTCTTGTGGTTGGTGACGATGGTTTCAACAACGCTTGGGTCAGCGAGCGTGGACGTGTCGCCCAGCTGATCGAAGGCATTCTCAGCAACCTTGCGCAGGATACGGCGCATGATTTTGCCGGAGCGGGTCTTGGGCAGGCCCGGCGCAAAGAGGATGACATCCGGTGTTGCAATCGGCCCGATGACTTTCCGCACATGCTGGACGATATCCTTGCGCAGTTCTTCGGTTGCGGTTTCGCCGCCCATTAAAATCACATAGGCATATATGCCCTGTCCTTTAAGGTCATGCGGATAGCCGACAACGGCGGATTCAGCGATTTTCGGATGGGCATTGAGCGCGTCTTCAATCTCTGCCGTGCCAAGACGATGGCCGGAAACATTGATCACGTCGTCAACGCGGCCAGTGATGCGGTAGTAGCCGTCCTTATCACGCTTGGCGCCGTCGCCGGTGAAGTATCTTCCTTTGAAAGTCGAGAAGTAAGTTTGCACGAAGCGGGCATGGTCTTTGTATACCGTCCGCATTTGGCCGGGCCAGCTGTCCAGCAGCACGAGGTTGCCTTCGGTTTCGCCTTCAAGGATTTTCCCGCTGCTGTCGACGATCGCCGGCTGAACGCCGAAGAACGGAAAAGAGGCGAAAGCGGGTTTCAGCGCATGCGCGCCGGGCAGGGCGGTGATCAAAATGCCGCCTGTTTCCGTCTGCCACCAGGTGTCAACCACAGGGCAGCGCTTGTCGCCGACGGTTTCGTAGTACCACATCCATGCTTCTTCATTGATAGGTTCACCCACGGAGCCAAGAATCCGCAGCGACTGGCGGCTGTATTTCTTGACCCAGCTGTCGCCTTCGCGCAGCAAGGCGCGGATGGCGGTGGGGGCGGTGTAGAAAATATTTACTTTATGTTTGTCAATTGCCTGCCAGAAGCGTCCGTAATCCGGAGAATTCGGAATGCCTTCAAAGACAACTGACGTTGCTCCATTGGCCAGCGGGCCGTAAACAATGTAGCTATGTCCCGTGACCCAGCCCACATCGGCCGTGCACCAGTAAATATCGCCTTCATGATAATCAAACACATATTCATGTGTCATCGAGGCAAAGACCATGTAGCCGCCGGTGGTATGCAGCACGCCCTTGGGCTTGCCGGTGGAACCGGAAGTATAAAGAATGAACAGCGGGTCTTCGGCGTTCATTTCAGCAGGGACGCACTCTGTTGATTGTTTAGCGCAGATGTCTTGATACCAGACATCGCGCTTGTCGTTCCACGAAACATTGCCGCCTGTGCGCTTGTAAACGATCACGGTATGCACGCCCGGACAGTCTTTCAAGGCTTCGTCGCAATTGGCTTTCAGGGGGATTTTCTTTCCGCCGCGGAGGCCTTCATCCGCCGTGATAACAACCTGTGAATCGCAATCCAGAATGCGGTCTTTCAGCGATGTCGGCGAAAATCCGCCGAAAACGACCGAATGCACCGCCCCAATGCGGGCGCAGGCAAGCATGGCATAAACCGCTTCCGGGATCATCGGCATATAGATAGTGACACGGTCACCTTTTTTTACGCCGCGCTCTTTCAGCGAATTGGCGAGGCGGCAGACTTCGTCTTTCAACTGGGCGTAGGTGATTTTGGAGGAGTCGTTCGGGTCATCGCCCTCGCGGATCAGCGCGACCTGGTTGGCGCGTTTGGGCAGGTGGCGGTCGATGCAGTTGACGCTGGCGTTCAGCGTGCCGTCATAAAACCAGCGGATGCGGGCATTGTCGCTGAAATTGACATCTTTTACCTGGGTATAAGGCTTGATCCAGTCAATGCGCTTGCCGTGCTCTGCCCAGAATTTTTCCGGGCTGTCGACGGATTCTTTATACATCGCCTTGTATTTGTCGGCGGTAATTTTGGCGGTTTTGGCAATATGAGGAAATACGGGGAATGTTACGTGATCCGGATGAACCTTATGCTCGGTCATGAAATACCTCTTTTAAAAAAGAATGTGCAAGAGGCGAGAATAGCAAGGATTTCCCATGCAGAAAAGAGAATATATCTCTTTGAATTCGGGTGTTTATTTAATTTTTTCGCGGGTAGTAAAGAATAATTCTCCCCACTGGCGCGGGGGAATTTCTCCAAAGGGCCCCTCTTTGGAACGCCAATAGGCGAGCACTTGCGGGAACTGGTTAAATTCAAGCTCGCCTTCCTTGATGACACGGCGGTCGAGCGGCAGGATGCGGAAACCTTTCAGGCGGCTCAGGCGCTGTTTGTATTCTTTTACTTCAAGAAAGTCCTGAAGGACGGAGGATAATATCTTCGGGCTGTCGGTGCCGAGGCGTTTAACCGCTTCTTCTTTGCGCGACAGCAGAGCTTCCATGGCATCGCGTGCGGCGTCGGCCATGGGCCCGCGGGAAATGCGCGCCACATAAATTGCGCGGCAGATATGATGAAGCGCCGCCTGCCCGATCTCAGGCAGCCAGATCACGGCGCCAGACTGCATGCGGTCTATTTTTTCAAGATGGAAGCATTGATGGCAAAACTGACAGGCCGCCGCATAATGCTCCGTTACCTGGTCTTCTTTCGTGCCAATGAAGCAGATTTCCTGGTATTTGCGGGACTGAAAGCCGCAAAAACGGCAGGTGTATTCATCCCGCGCCAGTACATCGGTTTTCAGGCTGTCGGGAACTTTATAAACATCGTGAGATAAAGGACGCCCGGCATCAGATAATCCACTGACACCGGGCGTTATACTTAGAAAAGTCATGTAGAGACTTGACGATAGAAGGTTATATTAACCGCCACCGACGTTGGTACCGCCGAGACCCGTAGCGAAGCCGGAAACAGCAGGCGCTGTACCCGTACCGCCATTGGAGATGGAACCAATCATTGCCGATGTGATGTATGGCAGGGCCAGAAGACCGCCGCCAGCGCCGAGACGAATGAGACCGTCTTTCATGGCATGCTGTGCAGGAGCATCAACGTGTGCTTTCAGTTTGAAGATACCTGCAACGCCCATGCCGATGCCACCGATATAAGCTACGGTAGAAACCAGGTTGGGGAAGTTGCTGGAAGCACCAACGATATTGTCGGTGACATCTTTGAAGCTTGCGCCCGTTGCAAAAGCTGCGCTGCTTCCGCTCATCAATGCGCCCGTCGTCATAATAGCAGCAAGTCTGTGTGTAGAATGTTTCATTATTTACTCTCCCTTGATTTACCAGTTAAACAATAGTCCCTATATATAGTACCACGTTTTCGCTTCTAGACTAGCTAAATGTAATACCGCTGACTCCTACAGTGTTCTGGAGAACGTTTACCAGTTCTCCCAAGTTGATGGCCAGCGCACCACCGAACAAGAACGTCAGGGCCTGAGCGAGGGTGGCATTGCCATTCCCCCCGTCGGCAAAAGCTTTCAATACAAACCATCCGCGAATAAAAGCAATGAAGCCTATCAGCATTATGAAAGTCATCACCGCCTCAACAACCGTGCCAATCGTGGCGGCGTCGCCTGCATTGCTAATTACACTTGGAGAAATAGTCGCATAGGTAAACACGGTAGTGGTGCCAAAAAGGCTGTTTACGAAAGTAGTCATCATGTCCCCAAGCGAAAACAGGGCGCCTGACGACAGAAATGTCATGATTGTGCCCAAACCGGCAGGACCCCGCGGGCCTTCCTGCGCGGTTTTGGTCAGCCGGTTAATAGCCACGAGCAAGAGAATGATAGCCGCGATGTAGCAGAAGGTCGTCAGCACCAGAGTGGCGGGTCCATACATATTATTGACGAAATTGACAATCATTGCCTCAGCGCTGGTGCCGGTCGGCGCAGTGCGCGAGCTGGTTTTTTGGAGAAGTGAACTTCCGCTGCTCGTAAACAGTGACCCATGGAGACTGGTCGCAATATAGGGCAGGGCAAACATCATACCCCCTGCCAGAAACCTCTTCACGCCATGGCTGAGGGGATTTTGATGAGGAAAATCAACATGATCCTTAAATTTGAACAGGCCTGTCGTAGCAAAAATCAATCCGGCCATATAAGCCACGACAGACAGAATATTGGGGACGTTAACAGAGGTATTTGCAACGTTGGTAAGGATATCTCCAACTTTATTAACAGCCGTCTGAGCTTGCGCTTGTGACGTCATGGCCAGTAAGGCTATGGCAGAAAAGCTCAAAACACTGTTTAAACGGCGAATAGTCATAAAGTATCTATTCCTTTCAAACATCTGCATATACTTCTATTAGATCATTTTTATGGAGATTCGGCAAATATCCCCGTATTATTTAACAATAAATTACCTACTATCTTATTGATAAATAATGAAAAAATAATTAACAAAATTTATTTCCAGATAGATAAAATTTGAGATAAATGAGGTCAAAAATTGATAATGCAGCAACATGTAAAACGAATCGTTTGAGCTTAGGGTTTTATCCCTTTTATTTTTGGATGCATCGTTTTTGCGGCTTTTTGAAAGCTGCTAATCTGAGCGCGTCTGAATTCATCCAGCGCGGCTTTGCCCAGTTTTGATATTACCCGATCTATGACGATCTGCGCGCGTCTGGAGGGTTTTTGCTGCGGCTGCATAAAACCGGTGTTACGGCCATGTTCATAAGGGAATGGCATTGCGAATTGTCCAGCGGTGATATCAAGAATTTTGCCTGTGCCGCGTTCCCTTCCATTTGGCCCGCGCAACCACCAATGCGTATCCCGGCGCATCTTTCCGGAAGGGAAGCCAAAATGCATTTTGCCGCTGTCTGAAACATCATAACTGCAAACTACCGGCATAAATCCAGCTTTTCTACCTCCCGCGAGGTGATAGAAGGCCTCCGTTGCGACAGCGCAATGCCCTTTTTCCGGTGGATCCCCTGCTTTCAAAAGCTCACGGTATTTTTTTTCGAGCAGCGAAGAATCAAGGCTGGAGATAATGGCGCGTTTGATTTGTACATAAGTTAACATTCCCAAAACTATAGATAACTTAATAGATATGTCAAATCAAAATTTCACTAAAAAAGAGGGCCGGCTGTTCTGAGCCGGCCCTTTCAAGGTGGGTGGGGTGGTGGAGGTGGGTAGTAAATTGTTCAAAAAGGGTTTTAGAAGGGGAACAGGGTATCCAGTATTTGCTGACCATAGCGAGGCTGCTGAAGGTCGGTCATCTGGCCCTTGCCGCCATAGGAGATGCGGGCTTCGGCGATCTTTTCGTAGGAGATGGAGTTATTATTGAGGATATCCTCGGGGCGGATCACGCCCTGTAATTGCAGGTCGCGGAGCTCATTGTTGACACGAACCTGCTGCCGGCCCTGGATGACGAAGTTGCCGTTGGGCAGCATTTGCAAGACTGTCGCCGCCAGTTTCAGGTTGATCGTTTCATGGCGGATGATGGAGCCTTCACCGGTCGAGGTAGAAGTGGAGCTGGTGCTCAGCAGTTTTGAAGGGTCAACGGCTTCGGGCAACACTTTACCCAATTGGGTTTCAAGGCCAAGGACGTTTGGCGCGCCCGCATCTTCAGTGCCGGCGCGGCTGCGCGTGCTGGTGTTCTTCATGTCCGCCGTATCCGCGATGGAAATCAGGACGGTCACAATATCGCCGACTTTGCTGGCGCGTTGGTCTTTAAAGAATGTCTGCCGGCTCGGCTCCCACAGGGAATTCGCGGCCGTATTCACGGAGGCCTGCGGCGGCATCGGCTGGGCGACCGGCCTGTAACCCGGCTGGCTGTAAGGGTTTTCGATGCCAGACATTGTCGGCGGCTGGCCGATCCTGTTGAGGCGCTCCGCCATGCCGGCGCAGGCGCTGAGAGTAAGGAGGGCTGCGATGCAGGTGGCCGTGGTAAATATCTTCGTGGATATGTTTCTCATGGGTATTCTCCTCACCTTTCAAATTACATTGTATCTGTCGGCGCTTTGATCGTGACGGTCTCGGGACCGGTAACGACAGCACCAACGATCTGTTTCGAAGTCGTATTCATCACGCGGACGGCGTCGCCCTCGGAGCCGTTATCCATGGCACGGCCTTGTGCCGTAAGGTTGAGGACGCTGCTGTTCAGCACCATGGTGACGAGATCGCCTTTTTTAACTATTGTCGGCCATTGCACATCAAGCGTGCCGATGGGCTTCATGGCGGCAATGCCGCGCCGCGGCGTCTGGCCGATCAGCTTTTTGGCGTCTACAACCATGCTGGCGGTGATGTCGGTCGAGCGGATATCAACATAATCGATATCAGCGGCAGAAATGATGTCACCCTGGCGCAGCGGAGATTTCAGCACCGGTAACTGGCTGATGGGATAAAATTTGCCCTTTACTTCCTTTTTGACGTCAGGGGCGGCGGCGGCGGCGACCAAGGCTTTGAATTCGCCTTTTGCGGCGTCAAAGGTCAGGTTTTCGACATTCACCGCCTTATCTTCCGGATCTGCAATGTGAAAGCTCGCGCTATGGTCGGAAAGATCCATCTCGAATTTCTGGCCCTTGAGCTTTTCCGACATGCTTTTTTGCAGAGCCGCCTGGATATCGTAATGGTCGATGATATTGGAAGAACGGCGGATCACCACTTGTTCCAGATTGCTTGCAGGGGTCCAGCCGAGGTTGAAAGCGTCTGAAATCCGCACCAGATCATTGGTGTTCAATATTTTTGTCTTGCCCGTGGCAGGCGCCGGGGCGAGATAAAAATCCGCATGATCCGTGATGCCGTCGAACACATCGCCGAGCGTAATGCTGTCGCTGACGACGGTGCTTTCTGTTTTTGGCGTCGCGGCAAAAGCATGGCTGAAAACACAGGCCGTTAGCGCAACCGCCATCATCAGGCGTTTCATATTGAGCGTTTTTTTGATTTCAAGCTCTTTCATCGGTTACTCCTTAGCGAAGCTGCGTGATCGTGTTCAGCATCTGGTCGCCGGTCTGGATCACTTTTGAATTCATTTCGTAAGAACGCTGTGCCTGGATCAGGTTTGTGATTTCCTGCACCACGTTGACGTTCGAGGCTTCAAGAAAGCCCTGCTGCAACCCGCCATAGCCTACAGCGCCGGGATTGCCGACAACGGCGGTGCCTGATGCTTCCGTCACTGAGAACAGGTTATTGCCAAGCGCCGTCAGCCCCGCTTCGTTCGGGAAGACCGCGAGCTGGATCTGGCCTGCGTTGGTCAGTGCGGTCTGTCCTTGCGTTTTGACGAGCACCTGCCCGCTGTTATTGATCGTCACGTCAACGGCATCGCTCGGGATTGTGATGCCCGGCTGCAGCGTATAGCCTTGCGCCGTCACCATCTGCCCGTTCTGGTTCAGCTGGAAAGAACCGTCGCGCGTGTAAGCGGTTTCGCCTGTGGGCAGTGTGATCTGGAACCATCCGGCGCCCGTGGCGGCGAGGTCATATTTGTTGCTGGTCGACTGCAGCGCGCCCTGTTCGTTGATGCGGTAAACTGAACCGGTTTTCACGCCGAGACCCTGCTGAATGCCTGACGGGATGATGGTCGAGTTATCCGAGGATGACGCACCGGCGCGGACCTTCGTTTGATAAAGCAGGTCCTGGAATTCCGCCCGCTGACGTTTGAATCCGGTCGTGGTCATGTTGGCGATGTTGTTTGAGATTGTGTCCACGTTCATCTGCTGAGCGAGCATTCCCGTGGCGCCTATATCAAGAGTGAGAGACATGTTATTTTCCTTTCATTAAACGGATGTCAGTTTCTGTATCATTGATTTGGTCATGTCATCGTCGTTGTTGAGCATGTTCTGCGTGTTTTGGTACATGCGCAGTATCTCGATCATTTTGTTCATTTCCAGGATGGGCTGGACGTTCGAATTTTCCAGCATGCCTTGCGCGACCTGCACTTTCGCGACGGGTATTTCCGCCGCATTGCCGGCATAGAGAAGATTGTCGCCGACCGGCGCGAGTTTTTGCGGGTTATTGAAGGTCACCACTTTCAATTTTCCGATATTGCCTTTTTCACTGACGAGAGTCCCGCCGTCGCTCGCCGTGATTTGCGTCGCGCCGGGCTGGATGTTCATAGGATTGCCGTTATCGCCGAGCACTTTATTGCCCGACTTGTCGACGATTTCTCCCTGACTGTTCAGACTGAAGGAGCCGTCGCGGGTATAGCGGACGCCATCTGTGGTCTGCACCACGAAATATCCGTCACCCTGAAGGGCGAAGTCGAGCTTATTGGAAGTCTGGGTGAGGGAGCCCTGGCTGAGATCCTGATAGGACCCGGCTTCCTGAACCATAGAGACTCTTTCGCCGTCTTCCCGCGCTTTGCCGAGATAGGCGCCAAATAACATATTCTGCGCCTTGTAACCTGGCGTATTCATATTCGCCATGTTATGCGCCGTGATTTCCATCAGGCGTTGCTGCGCCATTTGACGCGATAGACCGATATAGGAAAGATTCTCCATGTACCACCACCTTTGTTTCGTTTCACAGCATCCGTCCGCTTTTGTTTTTGAATATGCGGTTCGGGTGCTATTACCCATGGGTAAACAATGCAGAAACCGTGCCAGTTTGAATTATTGTTATTTTTCAATTAATTAGTTTATAGCCTGCGGCGTTCTTTTGCCTTAAAGCATCTTCAAGCCGCATCTCCACCCCGCAGGCCGGAGGAATTTTTTGCCTCCTAAAAGAAGTGACAGACTTTATAAAGCATGGCACGATATATGCAGGGGTTTGTAAGAGTTTACGCGGCTGTCTATACCGTTAAGGCATAGACGTGCCGTCAGTGTGGGGAAGTATGGCCGACGATAAAAAAGCCAAAAAAGAGGACAAGCCGAAGGAAGAAAAGCCTAAGGATGTCAAGGACGCCAAAGACGGCGATGCCAAAGCGCCGGCGGAAGGGGGCGCCGAAGGCGAAGCTGCCGCAGAAGCGCCCAAGCAGCGATTTACGCCCAAGAAAATTGTCCTGTTCGTCGTTTTACCTCTGGTGCTGATTGTTGTCGGTGGCGGTGCCGCCTATTATTTTGGCCTTCTGGATAAAGTGTTTCCGCCCAAAAAGCCCAATTGCGAGACCGTCAAGGAAGGCGACAAGAGCTACGCTGAATGCGCGGCAATGAAAGAAGAGGCGGACACAACCCATCCCGGCTCTTTCCTGACCATCCCTGACATGATCGTCAACCTGAACAGCAGCACCAAACAGCCCCGGTTTTTAAAAATATCGCTTAAGCTCGAACTGGGCAGCGAGGAAGACCAGAAAAAGATCGAGCCGATGCTGCCGCGTGTCGTGGACCAGTTCCAGATGTACCTGCGCGAGCTGCGCATTGAGGACCTGCGGGGCACGTCGGGCATTTACCGCATGAAAATTGAATTACTGAGCCGTGTTCGCGCCGCCGCCCCCAACATCAAAGTGCGCGATGTTCTCTTTCAGGAGATCCTGGTGCAATGAGCGAAACAGAAAACAAGCCGAAGTCCGAAGAAGAAGCCAAGATGATGGCTGAATGGGAATCTATGGCGAATGCCGACGCCGCTGCGGGCGGTGCCGCCGGGGCCAAGACCGGCAGCGACGGCCGCATCCTGGACCAGGTTGAAATCGACAGCCTGCTCGGCTTCGACGATGACGACGGCAAGGGTTCCCGCACCGGCATCATGGAGCTGATCAATAGCGCGCTGGTGAACTATGAACGCCTGCCGATGCTCGATATCGTCTTCGACCGCCTGGTGCGCCTGATGTCGACATCGCTCCGCAACCTGACGTCCGATAACGTCGAGATCAGCCTTGACCATATTTCCTCTGTCCGTTTCGGCGACTACCTCAATTCCATCCCGCTGCCGGCCATGCTCAGCATTTTCGACGCCGAGGAATGGGACGACCACGGGCTGATGGTCATCGACAGCGCGCTTATTTACGCTATCGTCGACGTTCTGCTCGGCGGCCGCCGCGGGTCTTCCGCGCTGCGGGTGGAGGGGCGCCCCTACACGACAATCGAGACCAAGCTGATCGAGCGCATGGTGCATGTCGTGCTGAATGACATGTCTTCGGCCTTTGACCCGATTTCACCGATCAGTTTCCGCCTCGACCGCATCGAAACCAACCCGCGCTTTGCCACCATCACGCAGAGCGGCAACGCCGGCGTGCTGGTGCGCCTCCGCATCGACATGGGCGACCGCAGCGGGCGCATTGAAATCATGATACCCTACGCAACGCTCGAGCCTATCCGCCATCTGCTGCAACAGCAGTTCATGGGCGAAAAATTCGGCCGCGATGCCATCTGGGAGCCGCACCTGACCAGCGAGCTTTATCTGACGGATGTTTACCTCTCGGCTATCCTGGGTGAAACGACGGTATCTCTGAATGACCTGATCAACTGGAAACCGGGCTCGGTGGTCATGCTGAATACAAGACCGCAGGACCTGATCGAGATGCGCGTCGGGGATACGGCAATGTTCATGGCAAAGATCGGCCAGAAGCAGGACCAGATTGCCGTCAGCATCGAAGAATATATCGAGCCCGCGCCCGTCGAGGAGATCTAAGGATATGAATCCTCTCGTCGGCATTTTTTTCGACGTTGTCATACTGGTTGCCCTGGGGGTGACGGTTTTTTATTGTCTTCGCCTGTCGCGGCAGTTCAACGAAATGCAGGCGAACCGCAAGGCTTTCGAAGCCCTTATCCAGAGCCTGAATGTGGCATCCTCCCGCGCCGAGACCGTTATCCGCTCTCTCAAGGACGCCGCCATGGACAGCGGCGACATGATACAGGAAAAAATGGGGCGCGCGCGCGCGCTGACGGAAGAACTTGAGATCATGATCCAGGCCGGAGACAATATCGCCAACCGCCTGCAGGATACGGCGGAAAAACGCAAGTCTTCCGCGGGAGAGCCTGCGGGAGAAGGGCAGTTGCCGCGGACCCGCGCCGAAAAAGAATTGATGGAAGCGCTGAAGGCAAAACAATCATGATAAAGAAGCCCAATATATTCACCGCCATGATGATGATTGCCTCTTTTGCCGTTGTGCTGAGGCTGTTTGATCTTTCCAGCTTTTCAATGCCGCATTCCGCGGCTGAAAGCACGCCGGCGCCGCAGCAATTTGAACAAGTGAACAGCGCGCCGCCCACAACACTGCTTGCACAGCCAGCATCCGCACCTGTCCCGGATTCCGCTGAAAAAAAGGCTGATGCCCCGGCCGATGCGCATGCAGATGGAAATCCGGCGGCAGCGCCGCCTGTTGCGGATAGTTTTCCGCCCGCTTCTAATTACGGCGAACACGCCTATAGCGCCGCGGAGCTTGATGTTTTGCAATCCCTGTCCAAACGCCGCGACGAACTGGACAAGCGGGACCAGGAACTGGGCCGGCATGAAGCGCTGCTCAAAGCCGCAGAGAGCGAAGTGGACCGGAAAATCGCCGAACTCAACAAGATCAAGGGCGAACTGGTCGAGCTGCTGAACAAGCAGCAGGCCGTGCAAGGCGAGCGCGTCAACAGCCTGGTCAAGATATATGAGGGGATGAAACCGAAAGAAGCGGCGCGTATTTTTGACACACTGGACATGGATGTTCTGCTGGCGGTGATCAGCAAAATGAGCGAGCGCAAAAGCTCCCCCATTATTGCCGCCATGGACCCTGAAAAGGCGCGGCTTGTCACGATCAAGCTGACGGAACAGCATAAACTGCCGGATATGCCTGATGATTCCAAGAAAGCCAAATCGCAACAAGTGAAGGCGGAAACCCCTTCTGCGGCGCCGTCGCCGGCTTCGCCCGCCGCATCTCCTGCTGCTGCATTCCCGGGTACACCGCCATCCGCCGCATCTCCCAAGCCGCAATGATTTTAAAGGATTATTGGGATAAAAAATAATTCTTTACCATTGTTTAACGGGTTAGGGTGCATGATGTTCCTAGGGAAGAATTATGATCTCAGGGAGTGATTAACGTGGCTGTTGATAAAGATATGAATATCCTCGTCGTCGACGATTATCAGACTATGATCCGGATCATCAAGAATTTGCTGAAGCAGCTGGGTTTCAACAACGTGGACGAGGCGACTGACGGCTCTTCCGCGCTGACGAAAATCGGCGCCAAGCCTTATGGGCTGATCATTTCAGACTGGAACATGGAGCCCATGACCGGCCTCGACCTGCTGAAGTCGGTGCGTGGCGCCGGCAACAAGGTTCCCTTCATCATGGTGACGGCGGAAAGCAAGACCGAAAACGTCCTCGCCGCGCGCGAAGCCGGGGTCAACAATTACATCGTCAAGCCATTCAATGCCGATACGCTGAAAACAAAGCTTTCCAGCGTGCTCGGTGATTTCTGATCACGCCTTAAACGGGGAAATAAAATGACCACGACTCAAAAGGCCGAAGCGGCAAAATTGACGGACCGTGCATATAGCCGCAAGGAAGTGATTGATATCATCCGCTCCGTCCTGGGCAGCATCGACAAAAGCACCGAACCTGCCGCAAAACTGCATGGCGAATTGAGCGCATTGGTCACTTATATCGAGAATATGCGTACAGAGCTGGCACAGCTGCGTTCGGTTGAAATTAACAGTAACCACATTCCGTCGGCGGCCGAAGAGCTTGATGCCGTTGTCGCTGAAACAGCCAGCGCCACCGGTACGATCATGGATGCCTGCGAGAAAATAGAGAAAGTCGCGGGCACGTTGCCGCCGCCCGCAAAGGATGAGCTGGCAAATATTGTGACATCCATCTATGAGGCTTGCACGTTTCAAGATATCACCGGGCAGCGTATCAACAAGGTCGTCAAAACCTTGAAACATATCGAGGCGAAGGTCACTGAAATCATCGGCGCCTATAGCCAGCGGGGCGTTCAGCCGCCTGCGGTGAGCGCGAAAGAGGAAAACAGCCTTCTAAACGGCCCGCAGCTCAAGGGCGCCGCCTCGACGCAGGAAGACATCGACAAACTTCTCGCCAGTTTCGGGTAATTATTTAAAGGCTGAATTTTTCGCCGAGGTATACGCGCCGCACGTCTTTATGGGCGACGATATCAGAAGGTTTTCCTTCCATCAGCACCTGTCCGCCATGCAGGATATAGGCGCGGTCGACGATATCCAGCGTGTCGCGCACATTGTGGTCGGTGATCAGCACGCCGATATTGCGGGTTTTCAGGTGGCGCACCAGGTCGCGGATTTCCCCTACGGCGATAGGGTCGATGCCGGCCAGCGGCTCGTCAAGCAGGATAAAATGCGGATGCGTGGCAAGCGCGCGCGCAATTTCAACGCGGCGGCGTTCCCCGCCTGAGAGGGCTACGGAGGGCGTGAAGCGCAAATGGCTGATGGAAAATTCCGCCAGCAGTTCTTCCAGCATATGTTCGCGGCGTTGCGGGTCTTCCTCGACGATCTGCAGAACGGAGCGGATATTATCCTCGACGTTCAGCCCGCGGAAGATGGAAGATTCCTGCGGCAGGTAGCTGATGCCCATGCGCGCGCGGCGGTACATGGGCAGGTTGGTGATGTCCTTGCCATCCAGTGAAATCATGCCGCTGTCGGCATCAATCAAACCGGTGACAATATAAAAACAGGTGGTCTTGCCCGCGCCATTGGGACCCAGCAGGCCGACCGCTTCGCCGCGCTTGACCGTCAGCGATACATCGCGCAGCACCGGACGGCGCTTGTAGCGCTTCATAAGATGCTCAACCACCAGTCCCTGCGGGCTGGAGATAAGGCGTGGTTCGGCTAATTTCTCTTCTGCTTTTTCGGTCAATGGACTTCTTTTTCTTTTTTTAGTTCGCTGGGATAAAATACGCCTTTGACGCGGTTGCCGTTTTCAGCATCGCCGCTTCCTAACAATTGGCTGATTCCCGTCGCCATGTCAATATCGGCGCGGGTGCCTTCGAGCCAGTTTCTTCCCTGCGTAATCCTGACTTTTCCGCGCAGGACCGCCTTTTGCGTGGGTATATCATAAACCCCGTCGTCGCCGGTCACGGTCTCCTTGATTGTCTTAATGGTGATATGGCCGTGAGAAGTTATTTTATTAATCGCCATTTTCCCCGTCGTTGCATCTTTACCGAAATAAGCCTCCAGCGTGTCGGCGGTGAGCGTATCATCGCCATGCGTTGCCGTGGCATCGCCGCTGGCTTCCATGCGGTTTTCGGCGCTGAAGAATTCAATTTTGTCGCGTGCCGTCAGCAGGTCGGCATCGGTGGTAATTCTAAGGTCTTTGCCGGTGAGCGTGGCATTGCCGGTTTTGACGTTATAAACGGCCGTATCCCCGTAAGCCGTATAGGGAGGCGAGCTGATGATGATATTGCCCGTCGCATTCAGCGTGGAAATATTCGTCATGCCGCTGTCATCATTATAATGGGCGGTCAGCAAATCGCTCTGCATGCGGGCGGCGCCCTGCTTCACGACGACATTCTGGCGGGCGGTATAGGTCTTTTCCTTGCGGTTCCATTCCAGAGATTTGGCCGCGGAAATTTCGACCGGCTGGGCGGAAGTCCCGATGGCGGCAGGATCTGCAAAGGCATTGCTGCATATAAAAAGGAATGCGGGGATGAGTAAAAGTTTTTTCATCCGCGCCCTTTCTGCGACAGCCGGAAGACGGTCAGTGTCGCGGGCCCGCCGAAGACAATCAGGTCTCCCTGGTCTTTTACCGTCATGTTCTGCGCCGCAATCGTTCCCATCGGCCCCTGCGCCGTCACGGGCGAAACTGTGGAGGCGGTTTTCTCTTTTAAATTGATGTCGAGATCATGCAGAAGGATTTCATACCCGCTGTCATGAAAAACATGCACTTCTCCGGTCAGGCTCAGTTTTTCCGTCTTGCGGTCAAAGGAGCCGGTTTGCGCTTTCACCGCTACCCAGGTCTTGTCCTGCAGTGTAATGTCAGCCACTGGATTCTCGAAGACGACGCTGTCGGGCGCATTCATGGCGCGGCTGGCTTTGTCCGCGGTCACGGTATAGGGGCGGCCCTGATCATCCATGCCTTCATACTTCGCCTGCACCAGCTCGATGAGTCCCGGCGTTGTTTTTTCCTCTTTTGGCAGTAAGGAGAGGTTCTTTTGCGGCGCTTCACCAAACAACCGGGATGTCAAAACCCCGATGATCACCAGCGCAATGAGCGGAAGGGCAAATTTCAATATCCTGACAAAAATGGAATAACCCTGTCCCAAGGTACTCAGCCGCCGTGGAACGTAAGTGTCCGGACTGCGGGGACGATCGGGTTCCGTCACGCAAAACCTGCGCGCAGGCAGTCATGGATGTGCAGCAGGCCGACAGGCTTTCCCGCCTCGTCCACTACCAGCAGGGAGGTGATTTTGCGGAAGGTGTTTTTCAGGTCATTCATGACCGCCATGGCCTCGGCTACCAAAGCGTCTGTGGCTACAGTGCGCGGGTTGAGCGACATGATGTCCTTTGCGGTTTTGGTCATGATGTCGGCGCTGAGTTTGCGGCGGATGTCGCCATCAGTGATAATGCCGGTCAGCATGCCCTTTTCATTGGTGAGGGCGATGCAGCCAAAGCCTTTTTCGCTGATGATTTTGATTGCTTCAGGCACAGGAACATTCTCACGGGCAACAGGCATCTTTTCGCCCGTGTGCATGATCTCGGAGACTTTCATCAGTTGCTGGCCCAGCTTGCCGCCGGGGTGATAAACCTTGAAGTCTTTCGCGGTGAACCCTTTTTTCTCCAGCAGCGTCACCGCCAGCGCATCTCCCATCGCAATGGTCAGCGTGGTGGAGGTGGTGGGTGCAAGACCGTTCGGGCACGCTTCGGGGCAGGGCGGCAACAACAGCGCGATATCCGCGCGCGTCGCCAGCGTCGATCCGGCACGGCTGGTGATGCCGACGAGCGGAATGGCATAGCGGCGGGTGTATTCAATCAGGTCATTCAGTTCTTTCGCTTCGCCGGAATTGGAGAGAGCAAGCACAATATCACCGCGCACAATCATGCCCATATCGCCATGGCTTGCTTCGGCGGGATGCACAAAAAAGGCGGGTGTGCCTGTTGAAGCGAAGGTTGCCGCAATTTTTTTGCCGACATGTCCGCTCTTGCCCATGCCGGTCACAATCACGCGTCCCTCGGCGGCGGAAATCATTTCAATGGCCTGCAGAAACCGCTCGTCCAGAAAACGCGACAGCTCGGCGAGCGCCGTTGCTTCCGTTTCCAACACCCGGATAGCAGTGGCGAGATCTTTATGCACGGCGGATTGTTTTTGATCCGCCCCTGAAAGTTTAGCGAGAGTCATGGACTTACCCCTTTTTTCAGCCTGAAAGCTATCAAATTATCGCTCTTATGTCAATATATAAGACTTAATGCGCAAAAATGTCTTCCGCATCCCATCCGGCCACATCCAGTAAGGCGCGGGCAGGCAGGAAATCAAAGCAGGGCTGGGCCAGCATTATGCGGCCTTCATTCTCCAGCATGGCATTCAGCGCATCACGCAGACGGTGCAAATAATAGACGTCCGAGGCGGCATAATTGATCTGCTCAGGCGTCAGGACATCAGCCCCGAAATTTGACGCCTGCTGCTGCTTGTCGAGCTCGATGTTCAGCAGATCTTTGCAGAGATGCTTGAGCCCGTGATAGCCGGTATAAGTGCGCGCCAGCCTTGAAGCAATTTTTGTGCAGTATACAGGCGCTGTCAGCACGTTCAGGTATGTCCAGATCGTCGCGATATCGGCGCGGGCGAAATGAAAAATTTTAGTGACGGCAGGATTAGACAGGAGCTTTTTCAGGTTTGGGGCATTGTATTGCCCCGCCTTGAACTGGACGATATGCGCATCGCCGTCGCCGGCGGAAAGCTGCACGAGGCAGAGGCGGTCGCGCAGGGGTTTCAGTCCCATCATTTCGGCATCGACGGCAACCGATTTGCCAAAGCCGAGGTCCGCAGGAATATCGCCCTGATGCAGTGTGACTGTCATAAACCCATGCTATAGAATAGTGGTGCCCAAAAAAAGACTCGAACTTTCACGGCCTTGCGGCCACAGAGACCTGAACCCTGCGCGTCTACCAATTCCGCCATTTGGGCAGCGTTTCAGTGGTGTTCAGTCTTAATACGCCGGTCAAAGTTTTGTCAATCATAATACTTGACTAATTATGACGAATATTTTAATAACATAATAAAAAGGCCAGAGTTTCATGAAACCATTCATTGTCAGACAGCCGACAGCCGAAGAATCCCGCGAGCACCTGAAAAAGATCAGGGAAGCCCATATTGAAAAAGCGGAGGATGTTCAGAACGATGCGACAAGAGCTAAGACGCCTGTATTAGCCACAGCCGGCCCTGAAGGCGTATTTATCGGGCAATACCGCCCCAAGGACCGTGACGGCAACAGCCTCGGCAAAATCTTTAATGTCTATGCCGCGCCGCAGGACCTGCCGGATGAAACGGGCAGGAGGCAAACATTCACTTATATTGAGACGCAAAAACGCATGGCTGAATTGAAAAACTGGAACGGTTATGACGGCACCGATTATGCTGACGACCGGGAGCTTTATAAAGCCCTGAAAGAGGATACTTACAGCGGCGGCTGGTTCATCCCGCCGCGCGAACTGCTCGCCGGCATAGATGAAGCCAATAATCTGGTTCAGCCTGACAATCTTAATGCATATAAAAATGAAGGCGCGCTGAAAGGCACTTTTGGAGGCGCCACCAGAGGCCTAAACCATCCTGACTTCTACTGGTCGTGCACGGTGAGTGATGAGGATTCGTTGACATCCTGGTGTGCTTTTCCAGACGGTAAGGGAACATATGCCAAAAAAGATATCCTTGAATTGAGCTGCCGCCCCATGCGCCTTGTCAGGGATTTTCGTCCGTGAAAAAGTCTTTCAAGGTAAACAACCCGACGAAAGATGAGTCCCGCACGCATCTTGAAAAGGTCAGGGCGCATGCTGCGGAGGTAAAGGCAGCACGCGCGCCTTTTAACGGACCCATCGGCACGCTTACTCCCGACGGTGTTTTTTTCGGCCGTTATAGACCGAAGGACAGGAATACTGATAGTCTTGGCAAAACCTTCAATGCCTTTGCAGCGCCGCAGGATCTCACGAATGTATCGGGGAAAGTCGCCACATTCCTTTATGATAGTGCGGTCAAGCGCCTTGGTGAATTGAAAAACTGGCATGGCTTTGATGGCGGCAAATATGCGAATGACGCCGAGATTTACGCGGCATTGAAAGCAGGAACTTATAAAGGCGAATGGATTATTCCGCCTGCGGCGTTGCTGGCTCCTTATGATGCCGATGCTGAAACACAAGGCGATAAGCTATACACCCATAAAGACAAAGGCTGTCTAAAAGACACATTTGGCACAGCGGAAGATAATGGCAGAAATAACCCGCTATGCTATTGGACGTCCACCACCAGCAAAGACATCAACGTATGGGTCACCAGTTTTGAAAATGGCAATCCGGGATGGTGGAATGGGAAAACTTTTCTCCTCAGCTGCCGCCCCGTGCGTCTGGTCGAGATTAATGAGCCATGAAGAAAAAGCCCTTTAAAGTAAGAAAGCCGACAAAGGAAGAGTCCGGCGCACACTTAAAAAATGTCAGGGCCTTGCGCGCGGCTGCCAGGAAAGCAGCTTTGGAAAAAGCCGAAGCCAATTTTTTTATCGGCACATGGAGGCCGAAAGATCTCAAAGGCCAAAGCCTTGGCAAGATATTCAATGTGTTCGCAGCGCCGCAAGACCTGACAGATGAATCCGGCCAGAAGCAAACCTATACATACAAAGAAGTTGTAATACGCCTCGCGCAGTTAAAAGACTGGAACGGTTATGACGGTACTCATTATGCGGGCGACAAAGAGCTTTACAAGGCCTTGAAAGAAGGCAGCTATAACGGCGGGTGGATTATTCCCCCGCGGGAACTTTTGGCTGGCACTGATGCGGACGGCAATAAAATACATCCTGATAACCTTTATACGCACAAGGATACTAAGACGCTGAAAGACAGCTTTTGCAAGAATACGGCCGACGGCTATGGTTTTCCCGACTGGTACTGGTCGTCCACGGAGCATCGTTCAGATCCAACGCATGTGTGGAATGTTCATTTCACCGATGGTACCGAGAATAATGATAGTAAAGAATGGTACAGGCTGTCGTGCCGGCCTGTGCGCCTTGTCGAAGTGCGGCAGTCATGAAAAAACCTTTTAAAATAAATCGCCCGACACCGGAAGAGTCTCTCGCACATCTAAAAAATGTCAGAGAGAAGCGCGCTGTGGAAACAAAAGTAAAATGGCAGCCCGGCGACACAATTCCCGGCAAGGGAATTTTTATCGGCACATGGCAGCCGAAAGACCGGGAGGACAAGAGCCTTGGAAAAACATTCAATGTCTTTGCAGCACCTCAGGACCTGACGAATAATTCGGGCGAAAGGCTCCGCCTGACTTTCAGCGATGCTGTAAGATGCGTGTCGGACCTCAGAGACTGGAATGGGCACAACGGCGGAGATTTTGAAAACGATACGGCTGTTTATGCCGCGCTTAAAGACGGCAGTTATAAAGGCGAATGGTTTATTCCGACGCTGGACCTTCTCATCGGCCAGGATCTTGAGAGAGAGAAAATTCAGACTGATAGCATTTATGAACATCGAAATAAGGGCAGCCTGAAGGGGACTCTTAGCCAGGATTCCGGTTGCTGGTATTGGTCATGCACGGAAGAGCGTGACCCGCCGCCGGTGCCGTGCAATGCCCATCTTTTAATGGGCATCGTCGTTTACATTGACTTTACGGCCCGCACCAGTTCATATGTGCGGCCTGTCCGCGTGGAGCCGTGTCCCTAGGAAATTTTAAGACGATAGAAGTTATAGGCTTTCGGTTTTTCAGGACATGGAGGGTGCGTTACCGCCTGGGTTGCTATGCGTGCCAGGGTTGATGCGCCCGCATCCTCATAAACCTTGATAACTTCGGTCAGGGGAATTCCTTCCAGCAAATTCGAGTCTGCGGCATATTTGGAATAGGCAACCATATCTTTCTCTGCTTCAGGAAGTTTATCCACCAGAACAGAAACCAGAAGCTCGGCTTTCTTGAGCTCGTCCTGAAAACACTTCATCGAGCCAATGGGGCCCGTATATAAAATATGTTCGTATAGACTGTTAAATTCTGTTTTTTGCTCAGGCGTCGCGACCCTGTTGAAGACGTCAGATGCGCTTTCACATCTTCCCTCCCCAAGACAGCCCCACCATAACGATACAGGCTTGCATTTCTCGGGGTTATGAAGCACGTAACCTTCAGCAATATTTTCTGCGAAAATTCTGGCTATTCTCATAAGTTGAGTTTCTTGATCTGTATTGTCCATTGTTTCGCTCCAAAATTTATTTTCATATTAAATAACATAATATTCCCTCTAAGGCAAGAAATATCGCATAAATCATTGTATAATATGAAAAATATCAGGTTTCTGGTTTTATTGGCAAAAATCATTTAAAACGAAGCCTATGGCCAGAAAAGGAAATACCAACGCCGCTGTGATGAGCATTCAGGACCGCCCGCTCGGGGAAATCCTGAGCGAGAAGTATTTGTCTTACGCGCTTTCGACCATCATGTCGCGTTCGCTGCCGGATGTGCGCGACGGGCTGAAACCGGTGCACCGCCGCGTACTGTTTGCGATGATGCAGCTTTCGCTAAAACCTCAGCTCGCGCCGAAAAAATGCGCGCGGGTCGTCGGTGATGTCATCGGTAAGTTTCACCCGCATGGCGATCAGTCCGTTTATGATGCGCTGGTGCGCCTTGCGCAGGATTTTTCGGTGCGCTATCCGCTGGTCGACGGTCAGGGGAACTTCGGCAATATCGACGGCGATAATGCGGCCGCGATGCGTTATACCGAAGCGCGGCTGACCGAGGTTTCGCAGCTTCTGCTCGAAGGCATTGATGATGACGCGATTGATTTCCGCGCCACCTATGACGGAGAAACGCTGGAGCCGGTCGTGCTGCCCGCCAACTTCCCGAACCTGCTGGCCAATGGAGCCTCGGGCATCGCCGTCGGCATGGCGACCTCCATTCCGCCGCATAACGTGGCAGAACTATGCGATGCGCTCATTGCGCTGATCGACGAGCCTGACAGCAGCGTCAAAGATTTACTCAAGCATATCAAGGGCCCTGATTTCCCGACCGGCGGCACGCTTATCGAAGAGCGCGCCAGCATCGTCAGCGCCTATGAAACGGGCCGCGGCAGCTTCCGCATGCGCGCCAAATGGAGCAAGCAGGAACTGAAGGGCGATAACTGGCAGATCGTCGTGACTGAAATCCCCTATCAGGTCCAGAAATCGCGGCTGATTGAAAAAATCGCGGAACTGATCCTCAACAAAAAAATTCCGTTCCTCGATGATGTGACGGACGAGTCGGCGGAGGATATCCGCATTGTGCTGACGCCAAAGAACAAAGGCGTCGACCCTGAACTGCTGATGGAGCAATTGTTCCGCCAGACGGATCTTGAAAGCCGCTTCCCGCTCAATATGAACGTGCTGGACGGTGGCGTGGTGCCGCGCGTGATGAACCTGAAGGAAGTATTGCAGGCCTTTATCGATCACCGTCAGGATGTTCTGGTGCGCCGCTCCAAGCACCGCCTTGCCAATATCGAACACCGGCTGGAAGTTCTGGGCGGCCTGTTGATCGCCTACCTCAATATCGATGAGGTCATCAAGATCATCCGCGAGGAAGACGACCCCAAAGCGAAGATGATGAAAAAATTCAAGCTGACGGAAGTGCAGGTCGAGGCGATTTTGAACATGCGCCTGCGTTCCTTGCGGAAGCTGGAAGAATTCGAGATCAAGAGCGAGAACAAGGCGCTGAAGGAAGAAAAGGAAGAGCTGGAAAAGCTGATCGCCAGCAAGGCGCGCCAGATGACGGCCATCAAGAAGCAGATCAAGGCGATTTACGAGGCCTTTGCCCCGACAACGAAACTCGGCGCCCGCCGCACAAAAATCGGCAAGGTGCCGGTCGGAATCGACATCCCCGCTGATGCTTTCATTGAGAAAGAAGCAATCACCGTTGTTTGCTCCGAGAAGGGCTGGATCCGCGCCATGAAGGGGCATCTGGAAGCCGATAAGATCTCGCAGATCAGTTATAAGGAAGGCGATAACGCCAAGTTCACCTTCCATGCCGAAACGACGGACAAGCTGATCGTTTTCGCGACCAACGGCAAATTCTATACCATCGGCGCGGACAAGCTGCCGCCCGGCCGCGGCTTTGGCGAGCCGGTGCGCCTGATGATCGACCTGCAGAACGAGGCAGATATCGTGATGCTAATGAAACATGACCCCGAGCGCAAGCTGCTTGTTGCCGCTGACGACGGGCGTGGCTTTATTGTGCCGGAAAAAGAAATTCTCTCGCAGACCAAAAACGGCAAACAGTGCCTGCTGGTGAAAGATAATGTTGAGGCACGCGTCTGCACGCCTGTCGTGGGTGACCATGTCGCTGTGATCGGCCAGAACCGGAAGCTGTTGATCTTCAAGCTGGAGCAGATCCCCGAGATGACCCGCGGCGTCGGCGTGATTTTGCAGCGTTATAAAGACGGCGGCCTCGCCGATGCCAAGACCTTCAATCTGAAGGAAGGCCTTACCTGGTACAGCGCAGGAAAAGAACGCAACGAAAAGAATTTGAAGCCGTGGATCGGGGAGCGTGCTCAGGCCGGCCTATTACCTCCCAACGGTTTCCCCCGCACACCGAAATTCAGCGGGACATAGACATGTCAAAAATCATCACCCGTTTTGCTCCGTCGCCGACCGGATACCTGCATATCGGCGGGGCGCGGACGGCATTATTCAACTGGCTGTTTACACGCCACAATCAGGGAACATTCCTGCTGCGGATCGAGGATACCGATCGCGTGCGCTCCACGCAGGCGGCGGTGGATGCCATTCTCGCGGGGCTCAGGTGGCTGGGGCTCAACTGGGATGGCGAGCCTGTCTACCAGTTCGCCCGCATGAACCGCCATGCCGAAATCGCGCATGAGCTGGTGGCAAAGGGTCAGGCCTATTTCTGCACCTGCACGCCCGAAGACCTTGAAAAAATGCGCAACGAGCTGAAGGCGGCAGGATCGCATCATATCGGTTACGATCGCCGCTGCCGTGACAAAGGGCATACATCAGGAGCCGTCCGCATTAAAGCGCCAATTCCAAAAACTGAAAACGACGTCATGGTCATTAATGATATTGTACAGGGCTCGGTGCATGTTGCATTGTCGCAGCTTGACGACATGGTCCTGCTCCGCAGCGACGGCACGCCGACATATATGCTCTCCGTTGTCGTTGACGATCATGATATGGGCATCACGCATGTTATCCGTGGCGACGATCATCTCAATAATGCATTTCGGCAAAATATGATCCACTACGCTATGGGCTGGACACCTCCCCTATATGCCCATATCCCTCTTATTCATGGGCCCGATGGCGCAAAACTGTCAAAGCGCCATGGCGCGGTCGGGCTCGAATCCTATCGCGATCTCGGCTATTTGCCTGAAGCGATGCGGAACTACCTGCTGCGTCTCGGATGGGGTCATGGCGATACGGACATTATTTCCACCGAAGAAGCGATCAAGCTTTTCAGGCTGGAGGACATTGGCCAGTCGCCGTCGCGCATGGATTTCACCAAGCTTGCCCATGTGAATGCACATTATATGCGCCTCCTTCCTGAAGACGAGCTGATGACCCTGCTGCTGCCTTTCGTGGAACAGGCGCTGGGCGAAAAACCAGATGAAGTCGGCTTGCAGCGCCTGAAAAAGGGGCTGCATGACCTGAAGGAACGCGCCCATACATTGGTCGAGCTGGCGCAGGCGGGTCTTTTTTATGTCCGCCGCCGCCCTTTGGTGCTGGACGAGCAGGCAAGCAAAACCCTTGATGCCACGAGCCGCGCGCTTTTGGGAGAAATGAGCCGCACGCTGGTATCCCTGAGCGATTTCAGAAGCGATACTGTTGAGACGGCTCTTAAGGAGTCTTTCCAGCACAGTGGGATCCGAAGCTTGGAATTCACGTGACTTGAAGTCGC
>JADMIO011367140.1_pt1 | contig 32016 bp, 30 predicted proteins | sample 8958161 | NCBI WGS metagenome assembly JADMIO01 (sample SAMN16585339, study PRJNA669376) | soil metagenome | isolation source: Crop rotation soil | place: USA: Cullars Rotation, Alabama | collected 2011
AGACGGGGCGCCAAGCTCGATCAGGTTGCAAGCTGGCTAAAAGGGCGAGCGCGTCCCGTCTGAAGCTTCTTGGCCAACACGTCGCCGGCCACTCGCCGCGTCATCGGCTGAGTCGCTGGGCGTGTCGGCGAGTCTGCGTAGGCTTGGCTCGGATTCGCCACATCATTCGAGAGCTGAGGACTTGGCCGATCGTTGTTGATCCGCATCGCGCTCCGACTGTCAGACTCTGATCAGTTATCTGACAGTCGCGAGGCGCTGCGCGCGCAGGAACGCGCCCGCGCGCCTCGGCATGACGCATCGCGCGCAGCGTGCTTGACGGCAATTCGCGCTGCGATCACGATCGCATGCATGGACCAGCTCGACCTGTTCCACCACGCATCGTTCGCAGCCGACGGGCCGACAGCGCGCCGCAGAGCGCGAGCGTCCACGGCGGCAGCCGAGCACACCCGCTCGAGCGGCACTCCGGTGGTCGTGCTCGAGCACGACCTCGTGCCGGGGCTGCACCAAGACCCTGATCTCGCGCGCCTGCAGACGCGTGCGCTTGAGTTTGTGCGGCAGGCAAGGGCAGGGGCCACGCGCAAAGCTTACAGTAACGACTGGATGCTGTTCGAAGCCTGGTGCGTGCAGCACGGCGAGCAACAACTGCCCGCGTCCGTGCAGCGCGCGACCAAACGCGCCGATCTCGAAGGCGATTTCTCTGCCCACTCTCTCCGCGCCGGCTTGGCGACATCGGCTTCCGCCCATGGTCACGCCCTACGCACCATTCAGGAGCACGTGGGCTGGCTAGATGCCCGAACACCCGCTCGGTACATCGTTGGCGTTCTGGGAGGCGCTGGGGACGTTCTCTCAGGGCTTCTATGACTGCGGTAGAATGTTATCCGTGCGACAGTGCACGTCGTTTCGGAATCATGAGGCGCGCGCTCTGCCGGATGCGCGGGCTCACGAACCTACGAACCATCGACGTCGAGGTGGGCCACCCTCGTTTGCCTAGATGTACGACCATGCATCCCGATACTTCTCCAGACGCTTTCGACTCGTTTGATTACTGCAGTAGAGAGCATGCCTTCCAAGCCATGGCGATTTGAGACGCTGAACGTCGCGCGCGGGAACGACGTACACATCAACATCAGCCTTCGGCTCACCGAAGTCACGGTACCAGAGGAACACGTAAACACGGGAGTCAGCTCGAGACTCATCAGCACTTGAGACTCCCCACTTTCCCCCCGAACGAATCGCCTTCACGCTGACCTCGCGAACGGTTCCGTCGGCCTTGCGCACCAGCACATCGATGTGCTTCGCGTTGCCGAGCGTAAGAGCTGGCTCATGGCCCAGACGAAAAAGCTTCTCCATTACGAAGAACTCACCGGCCATGCCCGTAGCGTGACCGTCTCGGCGTGCAGAAAGTTCGCTGCCCATTCGACAGATCCTGCATAGGAACGCACCCCAAGCAACGTCCAGCAACCTGCTCCACTGAGCGCGAGATGAGCACGCATGGCCCCGGGGAAGGGAAAGACCACATCTGTCGGATAGGCCCAGCCCCAAGCAGTTGTTCATCAAACATCTCGGGCTTACTAACCAAGTCGCATCGCTTAAGAGTTCAGCAATTGCTTCTCGACTCAAGGTCTCGACGGATTGTGCGATACCGAATCGAGTGGGCCGGGGACAGGCGACCGCGAGCACTACGATAAAAGTGAGCCGTAGAGTATTGAAGCCATTGGCTGCACATCCTCAAGAGCCGGACCGATTCATCCGATGCGATTGGCATGGCGAAGCGCGCAAGTTCAGCAGATATCGAACTGCTGTTAGTAGAGATATCGTCCTGTCGTCAGAGTAACCTGGCGCGCGAAGTATTGAGCGCGCGGCCAGCTACTATACACACGGTCGAGCCCGCGCGCCGGCGTCCGGAGAGACGTCGGTAGGCGCCGATGGACGTCGAAAGCTTCGTAGTGCGCTGGCAAAACAGCCAGGCGTCTGAACGTGCGAACAAAGACAGCTACCTAAAGGAGCTTTGTCGCGTGCTCGGCGTGCCTGAGCCCGACGCGAAGACCGGTGACGCTGACCGCGACGTATATGTGTTTGAGGCTGACGCACGCATTCTAACGGAGAAGAACAAGCCTAAGTTCGGCAGCATGGACCTCTATCGGCAAGGCTGCTTCGTCTTCGAAGCTAAGCAGGGGTCGGAGAAGGGAAGCAAAAAGGTTGGCACTGCGAAGCGCGGTACGCCAGGTTGGGCGATAGCGATGACCGAGGCGCTCGGCCAAGCGTTGCAGTACGCGCGAACACTCGAGGATCCCCCTCCATTTGTGATAGTAGCGGACCTTGGGTACTGCTTTGACCTTTACGCTTGCTTTGATGGTACCGGTGCGTACAAAGCTTTCCCGAATGCACAGAAGAATCGCCTGCGCCACGGGGACCTTGGGAAGCATCTCGACCTGCTACGCACGATATGGTTGGATCCAAAATCGCTAGATCCAAATCGTTACGCGAAGCGTGTCACGCGCGAGATCGCGTACGAGCTAGCAGCGCTTGCGAAGGACTTAGAGGATTCGGGAAATCCTCAGGAGGTGGTTTCCAAGTTCCTCATGCGTTGCGTGTTCACGATGTTCGCTGAGGACGTGGGACTTCTGCCGGACAAGGTCTTCGGCAAGTACATCGACGAGATCTGGCTTCAAAAGCCCTCGTCCTTCAAATCTGGAGTTACCGCGTTGTGGCGAGCAATGAACTCCGGCGAGGACTTTTACGTTCTGGGTAAGTTGCTGCGTTTCAACGGCGGCCTCTTCACAAACCCTGTAGCTCTGGATCTGAACGAGCAGCAGCTGAAGATCTTGAAGAGGGCCAATGCGCACGATTGGGCCGAGGTGGAACCGGCGATCTTCGGTTCCTTAATCGAACGTGCCTTGGACCCTAGAGAGCGTCACAAGCTCGGCGCGCACTTCACGCCCACTGAATACGTGCGACGTTTGCTCGTACCCACTATCGAAGAGCCGCTTCGAGATGACTGGGACAAAGTTCGCGTTCGCGTGCGCGAGTACGTTGCTCCGGGGGAGCCCGCTAAGCCGGCGAATATCAAGAAGGCGGTAGAAGCGGTTCAGGAATTTCAGCGCAAGCTCTGCTCGACCACCGTCCTGGATCCCGCGTGCGGATCCGGCAACTTCCTGTATGTGGCGCTGCACTTGCTCAAAGAGATTGAGAGTGAGGTGCTCGGCGTACTCGACGATCTCGGAGTTAAGCAGCAAGCGCTGGGCGAAGAGCTCTCCGTGACGCCGCGACAGTTCCTCGGCATCGAAATACGACCAGGCTCCAAAGACATTGCCGAGTTGGTGCTTTGGATTGGCTATCTCCAGTGGCACCATAAAATGTACGGGGGCACAAAGAAGCCCCCAGAGCCGATACTTCGGGACTACAGAAACATCGAATGCCGCGACGCTGTCCTTGAGTGGAACGAGCCTCCGAGAGATCGAAAGGTCGTGCGCGCGCGGAAACTGAGCCGCAAGCGTCCGCGGAAAAAGCCGTCGGCAGCAGCGCTTATTTCACTGCCGCATGTCGACTCTCCGGCCCGCGCACCCGCCTGGCCGCAGGTAGATTTCATCGTCGGTAATCCGCCCTTTCTCGGCAGCTTCAAGATGCGCCAGGACCTTGGAGACGCTTACGTCGAGGCGCTTCGAGCGGCGTGGCCAGAAGTACCAAAATCCTCTGACCTCGTCATGTATTGGTGGGACATGGGTGCTCGCCTTGTGCGAAGCGGCACCGTGCGGCGCATGGGCTTGGTTACCACCACAAGCATCACACAGAAGTTCAATCGCCGCGTGGTACAGCGACATATGGAGGGCGATGATCGTCTGTCGCTCCTGTACGGCGCATCCGATCATCCGTGGGTAATTTCGAAGCAGGACCACACAGAGGGCAGCGCGCAAGTACGCATTGCTATGACCGTCGTCGCGAAAGGCGATCACCCGGGTGTTTTGGCAAAGGTCATTCGTGAAGTGCCGACAACTGACGGCTCGATTGGAGTAGACCTGAGCACAACCACTGGGAGAATCCGTTCTGACCTCACGATTGGCGCGGACCTTGTGACCACCAAGCCCCTAACAGCCAACGAGGGGCTGAGTTGCCCAGGCGTGAAGCTTCACGGCTCCGGCTTTATCGTTACACAGGCGCAGGCGACGCAGCTCGGACTTGGTCGTATAGGCGAACTGACGCGACACATTCGACCCTACCTCAACGGTCGCGATCTGATGGCAAAGCCACGCGGCGTCTTGGTGATCGATCTTTTCCAACTCTCAAGCCAAGATGTTATGCGCAAGTTTCCAGAGGTCTACCAGTGGTTGCTGCAGCGAGTTAAGCCAAAGCGAGACCGTAACAACCGAAGCAGTTATCGCGCGAAGTGGTGGATATTTGGTGAACCTCGAAGCGACTTCAGGCCAGCGCTAGTTGGGCTGAAGCGCTACATTGCGACCACCGAGAGCGCGCGCCGACGATTCTTCGCATTCGTAGACGGCTCTGTCATCCCGGACAACACCATGGTGAACATCGCCGCCGATGACGGCTTTACCCTCGGCGTACTTTCGAGCCGCGTGCACTTGACCTGGGCACTCGCGGCCGGAGGCCGTCTAGGTGTGGGAAACGACCCGCGGTACAACAAGACACGATGCTTCGACCCGTTTCCGTTTCCCGCGTGCAGCGATGAAATAAGAAAGGGGATAGCGAAGCTAGCAGAGGAACTGGACGCACACCGAAAGCGCCAGCAACAGCTGTATCCTAAGCTCGCGATGACAAAAGTATACGGCGTCCTCGCCATGATGCGCGCCGGCACTGCGCTCCGAGCGAGCGATACAGTCGTGCACGAACAAGGACTCCTCGAAGTTCTCAAGACTCTCCACGACGAACTCGACGCGGCTGTTTTCGACGCGTACGGCTGGCCAAGTACGATAAGCGACCAAGAGATCCTGCAGAGATGCGTGCTGCTCAACGCCGAGCGCGCCGACGAGGAGTCACGCGGTGTAGTGCGTTGGCTTCGACCCAAGTTTCAAAAGCAGCAACATCAGCCTCATGTCGACGAAGCCACATCGACGACACAAACAACCCCCACTCAGCTCGAGCTTATGTGGCCCGAAGACCTTCCCGAGCAAGTAGCATCAGTGCGCGACGTACTACTTTCAGCCAGCGGAATGCTGACCGCAAACGACGTGGCCGGCTCATACAAAGGTGCATCGGCCAGTGCGGTAGTGCCTGCCCTTCGTACGCTCGAGGCACTCGGTATTGCCGCTTGTTACAAGAACGGCACCGTGCGCTGGAAGGGACTGGCGAAAACGACTGGCGATCGCGCCTCACGCGAAACGCGAGAAGCGTCGTAGATCGCGACACGCCAGGCCGACTGATTCCTATCAGTTATCTGCCGTTGCCACTATTACGAAATCTTGGCGTTGTGTCGCGGCCGCTTCAAGATCAGACATACTCGTCAATGGGACTTTTATCGATCCTGTGTGATGGATTGCAATCGCTGCTGCAGATTGCAGGGAAGCCTCACGAAAAAGAGTTCGTGTCCGTGTAGATGATGGCGCTTACTCCGTGCGCGGGCAGCGTATTCTCTTCGTCGTTTTTGGCGCTCCTCGGTGGCTTACAGGTTGGCACTCACACCGAACTCCTGCGAGATGCAGTAAGATGAGATGTCGAACGCGGAGCTGGTCAGCATCTCGTGAGAGCAGTCTCCATCGCAGTGCCGCCCACCAAAGCTGTTCGCGTTGACAACTGGCTCGCTCAACTCGCAGTACGGAAGGGCGAAGGGCGGTGCACGCCAAATAAGTGCAACACAGGAACGCGTTCGCGACGTTCTGGCGCCACCGAGGTTCGAACGTAAGACGGTTCTCAACGGATGCTGGCGGCGAAGCACGCGTCTATCAGGGATGGCTAAAGCTATACCGGGCGAACCGCACCGAGTGTCTGCGAAACTCGGTGCGGTTGCGCGGTTCAGCCGGCGCGCTCCGCGAGTCGGGCAACGGCATGAGCGTGGAGCGTTGTGTTTTGAGCGGGACCGTACGGCGCACGAGCCTGGTTGTGCTTACGCGCGCACAACGGCGCGCGCGTCAGACTCGAAGGCTTCTTTTGACATCTCAGTACCCGGCGCGCGGCTCGCCGGGCTAACAGCTTCCCATCGGCCGCCTTGCGGTAGGAGCGATTAGCCGCTTGTGAAGCGCGCGGTGGGGCCTTTCAAACGAGTGCATGCAAGTCGTGCAGCGCCAGCCCTTCCGCTTCATCTCATGGCGTCGCAGGCGTCGGGTCGAGCGCTTCGAATAGTGAATTCAGATATGGCGCTGATGGCAGTGCTGCCCAGGGATTTGAGCCTAACGTGCGATCGGTGACGTAGATGTATTGCACCCATGTCGTCGCGTTCTGTACTGCCTGTGTATCGAGTGGCGACACTGCGTACGGTGCGATCGCGCATCTCTCTCGCGGGATACCGTTGCCCGCGAGCTTTTCCATCATCTCGGCGGCGGTGGGCATTGGGGTTGTCTCGTAGATGAGGATGATGTCGAACGCGCTGAAGTAGCCCAGGTCGATCCACATCGTTCCTGGATTGCCGACCGTGAGCGTGTATCCCTGTGTTCTGGCGTAGTCGCCGAGCTCTTGGTAGTGCTTGACGTTCTGGACTTTATTGTCCTGCTCGTCGAAGAAGATTCCGGGCACTGCGGGGTAGAGCTTCGCCCATGTGTCGATGGCCGTCTTTACCTCGGCTGCGGGACGAAGTTGTAGCTCCTCCATGCCCTCGACCTTGAACTTCGTCGAGACGTATCCGATCGGCCAGATGCCAGCCGCGAGGAGCGAGTTGATGCCTGCCTCGTAGACGGGGTCCGTCGCTGCGCCGGGTCCGTTGTTTGGGTTCACCGATGCGATAATGGTCATGTTCTGATGCAGCCCTTTCTGCTCGATGAGCGGCAGCCACTCGCCTGCGTACGGCTTGCTGTAGAGCGGCACGACCATGCCCGTCGGCAACGTGGGACCGACTTCGGTGGAGCGCGTAGTGTTGGTCGGCAGTGTGTCGCTGCCGTCCGGGTTGTCGCTGTCGCCCGTCGTTTCGCTTCCTGGATAAGGCGGTTCCTCGGTGTCCCAGGGATCTTGGGGTTCGCTGGGCTCCTCGTTGTCATCATCCTCGTCTTCGTCGCCTAGTATGAAACTTTGATTGTTAGGGCTCGCTGCCGCCATGGGCGCCTCACAAATGCATGTCAGCTGCAACGCCGCACACAAAACTGCCCAACGGTATTTTGAACTTGTCGTCATGACCAACCCCCGCGTGTCGAGCTGCCTGTTGGAGCGCTCGACTCGCTTGTTAGAACGTGGTGAACATTGAATAGCCGCATTTGCAGCGAGCTGTGCGCGACCAGTCGGTGACCACTCGGTTACCGGCCGCCCGCGCGCCGCCACCGACGGCCTGGAAATCGGCAGCTCACCAAACGAGCGCACGTACGTAGGGCAGCTCGTGGCGAGCACTGCACTCGTTCACTCAGTGGCAGACGGAGCGGGCATCCAGCTTCAAAGCTGCGCCGAAGCCAATGCACCGGCTGCTTGATCATCAGCGCGGACAGGATCCGAGCTCAGGAAGCGCTTTCATCATGCAGCGGCAACGCGAACTGGAAAGTCAGTCCGCGGGATTCGTTGGGCACAACTGACAAGCGCCCGCGATGGGCTTCGACGATCGAGCGGCTCACCGCGAGTCCCATGCCCATGCCTTCTGTCTTTGTTGTGTAGAATGCATCGAAGAGTTGATTGAGCTGCGCGTCGCACAGGCCGCAGCCTGTATCCCGCACGCTGACGCTTGCGGCATCCGGGCTCAGCAGCTGCGAGCTGACAGCGAGCACGCGCAACTCGGCCTGATCGCGCATGGCTTCGACCGCGTTCATGATCAGGTTGAGCACAACTTGTTGGATCTGCACCTTGTCGATGCACAGTTGCGGCAGGTTATGGTCGAGCTCCGTACGCAGCTCGATCTGATGTTTAGTCAGCTCGCCCCGTGTCAGCGTGAGCGCGGCTGTCAACGTGCTATTCAAGTCCGACCACTCTTGGAGTGCTGGCGCCTTTTTGGTCATAGCGCGGATGCGCTCGATGATTTCGCTCGCCCGCAAGCTATCCTCGATCACCTGCTCCGCGCATACCCGCACCTCGGCGAGCTCATGGGCTGCGAGCCAGCGCAGACTTGCACCTGCGTTGTTGACGATGGCGCAGAGCGGCTGGTTGATCTCGTGGGCGATCGACGCGGTCATCTCTCCGAGCGTGGCCACTCGCGTAGCGCGCGCCAGGTCGGCTTGGGTCTGGCCGAGCTGCGCATCGCGCTCGCGCAGCTTCCGTGTCATGTCGTTGAAGGCGCGTGCCAGGTCGCCCAGCTCATCTTTCGTGTCGATCGCTAGCTCGAAGTCGAGGTTGCCACCGCCTACGATCGCCGCGCCTTCGTGCAGCCGCGCAAGGGGTCGGCTGACCGCGCGCAGCGTGACGTAAGTCGATGCAGCTACAAGCAGCACGATCGTATGTACCCGGTCCGCCTCATCTGTTCGCAGCGAGCTCGGTGATGCAGAACCGCTGGTGTGGAATCGGAGCCGAAATCACCACTTCGTCGTAAGCACTTCCGCAAGCCGGAGCGTCGACGGCTCGTCGCAGCGTGGCGCGAAAGCGGGCTCTCGGCGTCCGCCTTTGCCAAGCAGGCAGGTCTGAATGCGTCCAATCTTTGGCGGTGGGCAAGCGAGATTGAGAAACAGACTCTTCCGACTGTCGCATCCGTCGCACCGATAAGAAGCGAGAGTTTCGTAGAGTTGCAACTGTCTCGGCCGGAAGTTGCACCACCGGCGCCAGTCACTCGCTTACCGATGCAAGCGCAGCCACACTTCGAAATCGAAGGCCCGCTTGGTTTGAGAGTACGAGTCTATCCGGGAGCGGATGTCGAGACGCTGTGCCGCTTGCTTTCTGCACTTCCCGGAGGCGACCGATGCTGAGTTTCCCGAGCAGCATCCGCATCTTCGTCGCGACCGCGCCGTGCGATATGCGTCGTCAGTTTGACGGACTCGCATCGCTTGTAAGAGTCGGCATGGGACGAGATCCGAAGAGTGGTGATCTATACATCTTCCGGAATAAGAGAGGTGATCTCATCAAGGCTCTCTTCTTTGATCAGCACGGCTACTGCATGCTCGCAAAGCGCTTAGAACTAGGCAGATTCCGTATGATCCTCGATGACACGGAAGCTGATGCGGAGATTACAACGGCGGAGCTTGCGCAGCTGCTGACAGAACTGACACTGCGTTGTGGCCCATCGTCAGTTGTGGCTTGATGTTCGACCGCGATGTTGTTAGTCACAGCCTGACTGATGACCACGCAGCCGTCCATCGAGCAGGCAGACAACGTGGCGCGCGCGCTCGAAGCGCTGCGCGCACGTTGGGGTCAGACGTCGGATGCCGGCGCCGACGATCAACAAGTGCTGCAGCAGGCAAGCGAGATCATCGCTCAGCTACGAGACCTCGTCTCGACGATGGACGGTCAGCTCGCGGCGATGCGCGTGCTCGCGCAAAAGCAGTTTCGGCCGAAGAGCGAGCACGTTCCTCCGGGCCAGCTTGCGCTCGATCTGCTTGGCTTTCTCATGCGGACCAAGCCGAACACGCCGACGCTCGCCATTGTGCCACCGATGCCGGACCCGACGAAGCCACCGCCGCGTGAGAAGCGAAAGAGCGCGCTGCATTTGCTTCCGGTCAAGCAAGTGGAGCGTCGGCTCGATCCGAGCGAGCGTGTCTGCAAGACCTGCGGCAAAACGCAATCTGAGATGGGCTGCGAGCCAAGGCGTCATTTGGTGTACGAGCCAGCCAGCCTCTACTTCCGCGAAGAGCTGCTCTTCAAATATGCGTGCAAGCCATGCGGTGAAGGCGTGAGCATGGCGCGCGGAACATCCAAGCTGATCGACGGCAGCAACGTCTCCTCGAGCGTGCTCGCCCATCTCGTCGTGTCGAAGGTCATCGACGCGATCCCGATCGAACGCATCGGCAGGCAGTTCGCGCGCCACCGCGGCAACATCGCGAGCTCCACGCTCAACGACTGGTACAACCGCTGCGGCGAGGAGGTGCTTTTCCTGCAGGCGCATGTGCACCGCGAGCTGCTGCAGTCTCAGATGATCAGTCTGGACGACACGCCGCTGCCGACCAAGCACGCCATTGCGCCGCACGGCATGATCCGCGGGCGCTTGTGGCTCTATCTGGGCGATGTGTCGCGCGTCGCGTACTGTGAACATTCGACGGATTGGAAAGGCACGCATCCGCAGCGTGTCCTGCACAGCTTCGACGGTCCCATCCAGAATGACGGCTACGGCGGACTGCATGCGCTTTTCGCTGCGCCAGGTGCCCCTGTCCGCGTCGGATGCAACGACCATGCACGGCGCAAGTTTGTTGAAGCGTTGCGCATCGGCGACACCCGAGTCGAGCGTGTCATCGCGCTCTATGCGGCGCTGTATGGCGTGGAACGCGACGCCAAGAAGCTCGCCCCCGCTGAACGGCTCAACGCCCGACAGCGCCACTCGGTGCCGCTGTGGGCTGCGCTGCGTGACGAGGTCCGCAGGCTTAGCTCGACCGGTGAAGCCAAGAGTCCGCTCGGCAAGGCGACGCTCTACTTCGAACGCCAGGAGCCTAGGCTTGCAGCGTTTCTCGACAATGGAATCCTGCCCATCTCGAACGCACACGTCGAGCGCCTGCTGCGGACGGTCGCGCTCATGAGAAAGAACAGCCTCTTCATTGGCGCTCCGCAAGCCGGTCCGCGTTATGCAGCGCTGCTGACTCTCGCGATGAACTGCATCCTGCGCGGGGTGAACCCATTCGACTACTTCGTCCAGCTCTTCGACCGCATCGCTGCTGGCTGGCCCAGCTCCCGCGTCCTCGAGCTCCTGCCGCAACGTGCTCTGCAGCCCGACGAGTCCGTCGAGTAAGCCGAGCCAGAGCGCTCTCGATGCGCTCGCGTTTGGCAGTGTTTGCTCCACGACCAAGATATGCGCTTGTCGAGCGCTTCAAGGTAGATGGGCTACGCCGGGTACATACGCACGATCAACGCACCCACGATCAGCACGGCTTCGCTCGCGCGTCGCTGGGCGCGCAGCACCCCGTCTCGGCTGCGTTCGGACAGTATCAGCGCATCCGCGACCATACGTTCGAGCCGCACCACGATCTGCGCCGTCAAGCGGGTGTCGCGCTCGGCTGCGACGTCGCTCTGAGCTGCGGAGCCGGATTGCTTGTTACGCTGCAGCAACTCGGTGAACAGCCGCGAGATCGTCTGGTTGCTCTGACGCAGCGTGCCGAGGATATCGGCGTCGATGTCGCTATCGTTCGATAGCAATGCGGTCAACGAAGCATGCCGCAACTTCCACTGCTGCTCCGGTCTCGCTTCGCGCGCAGTGAGGTATTCGAGTGTCAGGTAGCGGATGCCGCTGACCGCGCTCAAGACCTCGCTCGCGGTTTGATTCTTGGTGAGCTCATGCTTCAGGGCGCGTGTGTTCAAGACCAGCACCGCTGCGAGCGCGACGACAGCACCCAGCAGTAACATTCCGGTGAGGACTAGGCGCGTCGACACTCGCATGTACGCCTCAGTGGATCATCGTGACGAGCATCGGCGCGACTGCTTGCAGTGGACCGAAGTCGATGTTCGATAGGTAGTTGGGCAAGTGCTGCGCGCTCGTGAGCTCGTGCTTCATCGCCCAGCGCGTCTCGTCCTCGATTGCTAGGAGCAGCCCTTGGTCGAGCGCGACGCGGAAGCGGTACTCGGGCCAGAGCTGCTCGAAGTGCCGCGTCTCGGCGTTTGCGATGCCGCGCAGCAGCTGGATCGCGCGCTCGGGCTCGCGCTCGCAGAAGCGTGCGCCAGCGATGCTGGCTGCGAGCACACGCTCGAGCGCTGAGGTGTGGCCTGCGACGTAGTTTTTGTCTGCAGCGAGGTTGTACATCACGTCGTAGACGTCTTCACCGGAGAAGATGTGCGCGTCGCCGTGGAGCGCATCGGCAGCTTCGTTGAGAAACGGTTGCCAGGCGGCAAACGCATCGACCTCACCGCGTACAAAGGCCCCCAGTGCCTGGTCAGGTGTGACGTCGTGCAAGACCACGTCGCGCGCGGACATGCCGTGCCGATTCAGCAGCGCTTCGAGATAGAAATGCACGGACGTACGCAGCGGGACGCCGATGCGCTTGCCGCGCAGGGCGGCGGGTGACTGCGCGTGTGCGACGACGCCGTGGTCGCGCGCAGCGACCGAGATGGTCGCAAGCACCGACACGGGCTTGCCGCTCACAGCAGCAAACATAATCGGTACTTCCGAGACCGTGGCGAGCTGCGCACGACCGGCCAGCACGCTTTCGAGTGCGACCCGCCCGCTAGGCTCGTAGCGGATCTCTGCGTCGATGCCGTGCTGGGTGAAGAAGCCGCGCTCTTGTGCAGCGAGCACCGGGCAAGCGCCGATGTAGCGGGTGGCTGCGATGACGACACGCTCGCGTGAGCCGGCCCGGACAGTTGGGCTCGCGGTTGCGTCGCTGCATGCGGAAGGAAGCGCCGCAGCAGCGCTGAGCCGGAGCACGAGCAGGCCCAGGCGGAGCTTGTTCAGACGTGAGAGGTGCTGCGTCACGCGAGCGGCGGGTGTAACACGTCTGCTTGGAACCTGGTACGCAACAGGCCTTGGAGCGACTCGGAAACGGTTGTTTCCGTGCGGCAGATGAGTAGCTGCTGGTCAGCGACGCGCGGCACGTGAGAGACTGGACAACATGGGAAAGGCGCCGGCGGTCGCTGCCGTGTTTACCGCGCTCGCCGTGCTAGGTCTGCTGATCGCCGAGCAGCGCGGGTCGCAGGTCGGCAAGTGGCTCACGAAGCCGGCCGCCTCGTGCGGATTTCTGGCCGTGGCCGTCCTAGTTGGCGCGCTCGAGCACAGCTACGGACAGCGGCTATTCGCAGGTCTCGTCCTGTGTGCAGTCGGCGATGTGTTGCTGATCCCACGCAGCAATGGGCGCATGTTCCTGCTTGGAATCGGCAGCTTCGCGCTGGGGCACGCACTGTACGCATGGGCGTTTGCCGCGCGTGGGGTCGACGTGCTCGCCGGACTGCTCGGTTTATGCGGCATGATCCTGGTGGTCGTGCTGGTGTTGCGCTGGCTCGGTCCGCAGCTACCAGCGGACATGCGTGTCCCCGTACGCGTGTACATGTTCATAATCGCGTGCATGGTCGCTGCCGCCATCGGCGGCAGCGCGTACACGCGCGACAGCGCGCTGGCTGTTGGAGCGGTGGCGTTTGCGCTCTCCGATCTATCGGTCGCACGCGAACGCTTCGTGCAACCGCAGCTGATCAACCTGCTGTGGGGCTTGCCACTGTACTACTTCGCACAAGTCGTGCTGGCCGTTAGCGCTGGGCTAACAACGTGAGTGTCGTCTTCGTCAAGACGATCTAGGGGAGGCACAGGCTATGCGCTGACAGACAGAGCGCGTCGTGCGAGAGGAGCCAGCGCAACTTACTATGGGACGTGGCGACTATGTTGTTTGCGCGGGCTCGGGTCTGCAGATGACGTTTCGAAATGGTCTTGCTTCGCCGCGCAGTAGCGGCTGGTTGATGTCCGAAAAATCTACGGCACCAAAGCCTCCAAACTCCCGTCGGAGCGAGTCGGCATCGTAGAAGTACATGCGCGCGCCAGGTTGCACTTCGTACCAGTCCTCGCCAAGCTTTTGACCTCGTCCATACATTTCGAAGGCTTTAGAGATCACAGTAAAGATCATCGTGCCTCCTGGCGCGAGCTGACTGATGCACTTGCGAAGCAGCGCCGCTCTGCCCGCGGAGTCGAGGAGACTGATCAAGATGTGACAAAACACCGCGTCGTAGCGCCGGTCGTCGAACGGCATGTCGAGCGCCGATCCATGATGAATGGTGATGTCCAGATCGAGATGCGTGCGCGCCAGAGCGATAGCCGCTCCGGAGGTTTCGATGCCAGTAACTCGCATGCCCCGCTCGAGAAACGGTTTTGCGTTGCGGCCATATCCAATGCCCGGAATGAGCACCTCTTCCGCTCCTACGAATGCCAAGTAGTCGGCTGCGAATAGCGCAGACGCGGTCGGATTGGCTCCCCAGATCAGTCGGCTTCGTTGGAAGGTCGCATCCCAGAGCTCGGGCACGCGCCGATGATGGCATGCGTCACAGCGCGTCGGATCAATCGAATCTAAATTCTAGCGCGTGGAGCGTCGACGCTGGATGACCGCAGCACACAAGTGTGCGGCCACGCCACCCTGAAACCTTTCGTGTGATATGGGCCTCATGCAAAGAGGCCCTCTCACGTCCTTCCGAGCTTCGCCGTACGCGCTATGCAGGCCGTGGCAGTCGGCGAATCAGCTGGCCTGCGGGCTCGAACTCTGCCAGCCGCGACACTGCCGAATTCAGCGTATGCGCGCACCAGTGCGTCGAGGGAAAAGGCTCGGTTGAGGCCGCTCGGGTTTGGAAGAACCCAGGTCAAGGGATCAGCGAAACGTGTAGGTTGCTGGCCCCAATCTACGTGCTTCAGGTTCATCATCATCCCAAATGCACGCTTACCGAGAAACGCCAGCGCGTGCGGTGCGAGCTGGCGTTCTCCGGGCTTGCATGAATTCACCCGGCGACACGTCCGGTGCTTTGCTGGTCGCTCGATCGACGACTGCTGTGATGCCGTACCCGTTAGTCGAGGATGCGGCGTTCTTGCGGCTGCAGAAGCACATCCGTAAACCCGCGCGATGGAGCACAGTCCAAAAGCGATTGCTTCCGCTCGAAAAGTTGTGGCCCGCAAGCTTTACGCGACGACGCGTGCGCTTCGGCATTTGTCAGCGGCTGACCTTGCCTCTAGGAGTGATCGGTCGGAGTTTATGTTGCACGCTGCGTGATCATCTGCAGCCATAGGCGGCGCACTGTTGCGACGTACACCGCGCCCGGGCACTGTACGGGCCAGTGTTTAGCGGGATTTGCGCTCGGGAAGGGTCGTGGGACCGTCGAGGCTGAGCATGGGGCGGAGGTTGCGGAAGGTGGCTCGGCCGATGCCCTTTACGCGTAGGAGTTGCTCGACTTTGGAGAAGCGCGTGAGCTTGGCGCGTAACGCTAGAATGGCTTGTGCACGTGCGGGGCCGATGCGCGGAAGGCGCTCGAGCTCAGCGTCTGTAGCCGTGTTGAGGTTTACAACGCCAGGGTGTTCGCTGGGTGTCCCGCTCGCGTCATGGGCGCTCGCAGGTGCGCTGGCTTGTGCGCGCGCATCGCTCACCGAGCCGGTGCGCGCGCTGGCAGTCGTGCTCGCGGCAGCGATAGGTGGTGCTTGCCCAACGCCTACTGTCGCTGCACGAGCACCCGATGCCCCGGCTCCAGCACTGCTCGGCGGTCCGTGCGCGCTGCTCACAGCGTCGATGCGCGTGCTCTGCTCCCCGCTCGGGGTGCTGCTCGACGGTTCATGACCAACGCTCCCCGCGCCAGCGCGCGCTCCGGATCCCGAATCGCTCACGGCGCTCGTGCTGCTGCGCGCTGGTGGGTGCGTCACACTCACTGAGGCTGCACGCGTGCTCGGAGCTCCAGTCACAGTCGCGTCGCGTGCGGCCGGCGTCGCGGCTGCGTTCTCGCGCGGCTGTGCGAATGTGTTGCGCGGCGTTAGGCTGTGTAGGCTCAGGACTAGCGTGCACCCGAGCGCATACATGATCCGCGCTGGCAATCTGTTGTTCACGGCTGCTCTCCATTCATGTGGCTGCACCGCCTGTGCGCCACACATGCTGACGCTCTGTTGCAGCGCGTGTGCCGAGCCCGCCTGAGCATGACAGTGCCGTAGATCGACTCCTGGCGTGCTTGAGGGCTGGCGCGCGCCAGGAGAATGCTGGCGGCCGTCACCCGTTTCTTGTGAGCACTTAGCGACCGTGGCAGCCTGTACGGTTATGAAGATCTCGCTCTCGAACGATGCGCCGCTGACCGTTGCAGTCGACTGGCTGGTTGTCCCCGTCTCCGGAAAGAAGCCGCTGCAAGACCCTCTGTTGCAGAAGCTGGATCGCGCGCTCGGCGGGGCGCTTTCGGCGCACGTGAAGGAAGAATCGTTCGAGGCGAAGCGCGGCAAGACTCTCACCATGGCGCTGCCAGGCAAGGGTCGCGTGCGCGCGAAGCAGCTCTTGGTCGTGGGGCTCGGCGAGGGTACCGGCAGTCAAGCGATGATGCGCTTGCTCGGAGTCAAAGCCGGCCGCGTCGCGATGTCGCAGACAAGTCTGGCCGTCGTGGCACCGACCACCGATCCCGCGTTGCTCGGTGCGCTCGCGGACGGCATCGGCACGGGCGCCTACCGCTACACACGCTACCTGACCGGTAGCCGGGTGCCGAAGCGGCAGCTCACCAAGGCCAGCATCCTGCTCGAGCGCAAGCCGAGCGTTGAGCAGAAACACTCGGTGCACGAGGGCTCGGTCACCGCACAGGCTGTGAACTTCGCGCGCGATCTCGTGAACTGTCCGCCCAACGATCTGACCGCGACGGTGCTCGCAGACGAAGCCAAGAAGCGCTCGGATGCGCTCGGTCTCGATTGCAAAGTCTTCGACAAGAAGGGCATCACGAAGCTCAATATGCCGCTCTTGTTAGCTGTCAATCGCGGCAGCTACGAGGAGCCGCGCTTCATTCACATCACGTACAAGCCGAAGACGCTGCCGCAGGGCGCACCGCGCGTGGTCTTCGTGGGCAAGGGCCTCACGTTCGACGCGGGTGGTCTGTGCTTGAAGCCAGCCGGCTCGATGATCGACATGAAGTGCGACATGGCGGGCGCCGCGATGACGATCGCAACCGTGCTCGCTGCTGCAGAGCTCGAGTTGCCCATCGAGGTGCACGCCGTCGTGCCTTCGACTGACAACATGTTAGGGGGCAACGCGTTCCGTCCCGGCGATGTGTATCCGTCGCGTGATGGTAAGACGGTGGAGATCATCAATACAGACGCCGAGGGGCGCTTGGTGCTCGCAGATGCGCTGAATTACGCGCGTGAGCTGGCACCTAACTATTTGATCGATCACGCCACCTTGACAGGTGCATGCACGGTAGCGCTTGGTCCGTACCGCGCTGGTATGTTCTCGAACGACGAGGGTCTCTTGGATCGCTACCGCCAAGCGGGCGAGACTACCGGCGAGCAGTTTTGGGCGATGCCCATGGACGAGGAGCTGCGAGACGAGCTGAAGAGCTCGATCGCAGACATCAAACACACAGGATCGCGCTTGGGCGGCGCGTGCACGGCGGCGTTGTTCCTGCGTGAGTTCGTCGGCGATTGCCGATGGGTGCACTTGGACATCGCAGGCCCTGCGTTCACAGAGAAGTCGCAGGGCACGCTGCCTAAGGGCGGCACGGGCTTCGGCATCTTGACTGCTCTGCAGTTCCTGCGCGACTTGGCCAAGGGCCGCTCGACCAGCCCGTGACCCAGCTCGAGTGAGGCGACATGGGCGAGCAGCCAGCAGACGACCGGCCGCGCACAGCGGACCCGGTCGCTGTGGACCTGCCGCTCACAGCGGCGGCGGACGAGGATGCAGCGAGCTTTGCCGCGGAGCTCCGCCCAGATGAGCGGGCCAGCTTTCGCTACACACGCTGGGTGTTTCTGCGAGCACTCGGCTTCATTTACGTGGTCGCGTTCGCGATCTTGGTGAACCAAGGGCAAGCGCTGATCGGGTCCCAAGGCCTCTTGCCCGCGGCGCGCTACCTCGAGCGGATCAAGCGCATCGTGGGCTTCGCAGAGCACCCGACCTTGTTCTGGTCGCAGGCGAGCGATGGTGTGCTGCAAGCCGCGGCGATGACCGGCCTAGCCTTGGCGCTGCTCATGCTCGTGGGACTGGATCACGCCGCAGTGAGCGCGCTGCTCTGGCTTCTATACTTATCGTTCGTTCACGTCGGTCAGATCTTCTATGGATACGGCTGGGAGACGCTGTTGCTCGAGACAGGTTTCCTCGCGATCTTCTTAGGCACCGCGCGCACCTGGAGCAGCCTCAGGGAAACGCGCCCCGTGCCACGCATCATGTTCGTGTGGCTGTGCTGGTTGCTTTTTCGCCTGATGTTTGGCGCGGGGCTGATCAAGTTGCGTGGTGACACTTGTTGGCGCGATCTGACATGCATGTACTATCACTATGAGACCCAGCCTGTCCCGCATCCGTTCAGTCGCGTGCTGCACTTCGCACCGCAGTGGTTCCATCAAGCCGAGGTGCTGTTCAATCACTTCGTCGAAGTGATCGTGCCCTTTGGCTTGTTCGTCCCGCGGCTACGTAATATTGCGGCGCTTCTAACAGTCGCGTTTCAACTGCTGCTGGTCATCAGCGGCAACCTCTCGTTTCTCAATTGGCTGACCATCGCTGTCGCTCTTGGCTGCATCGATGACAAGGTCTGGCAGCGCGTGTTGCCGGCGCGTTCGTTTCAACGACCCAGTGCGGAGCGCAGCAGCCGTGGGCGGCTGGTCGCTGTGGGCGCTTACAGCTGCATCGTGACGCTGCTCAGCATCGAGCCTGCGCTGAACTTACTGTCGGCGCAGCAGCAAATGAACAGCTCGTTCGAGCCGCTGCACCTCGTGAACACGTACGGCGCCTTTGGCAGCATCGGCCGCGAGCGCGATGAAGTCATCTTGGAGGGCACTAGCGATCCCGATCCGCGGACCGGCCGCTACCGCGCGTACGAGCTCGAGTGCAAGCCGGGCGACGTGGGGCGTGCACCATGTTTGATCACGCCGTACCACTATCGCTTGGACTGGCAGATGTGGTTCGCGGCGCTCTCCAGCTTCGATCGCCAGCCTTGGCTCGCCCACTTGATCTACAAGCTGCTCCACAACGACCCCGGCGCGCTCGGGCTGATCGCCAACCAACCGTTTCCCGATGCGCCGCCGCGCTACATCCGCGCAGAGCGTTATCGCTATCGCTTCAGCAAGCTCGGCTCCGATGGCTACTGGGAGCGCAAACGCATCGGTAGCTACGCGCCCGCCTTTTCGCGCGACGACCCGCGGCTACTCGCGTTTCTGCAGAGCTACGGCTTGCGATGAGCCGAGCCTTATTCCTGACATGCCGGTTCTCCCGGTTGTCCCGCGTCGCGTCTGAGCCGTCTGGCCCGCTGCCTCTTCCGCCGCCAACGGCGGCGGGAGAGCTACCGTAGATTCGTCATGTAAATGGTTCCCCGACAGTTTGGGGGACGGAAACCAATGCTGATGTGTCTTGGTGACTGCTCGCTCACTACCAATACGCGGGCGAGTGAACATAGTCACTACCGACCGACCGGTCCTACAGCTAGTGTTCAGCTGACCACCGGGCGCCTTGTGTGTACGCTCGGTAAAAACTGCCGAGGCATCATGACTAAGAAACGGGCCCGAAAGATTTGCTTCGATCGCGTTCTGCCAAGTGAGCTGTTCAAAGCCAGAGACGAGCAGCTCGTGTCTCTGCCCAGTGGGCGCATGAGAGCGATATCCCCGCTGCGCAAGCAGTGGGTGAATGGAAGCACGCTTCGGATCCGCTTTCTGAGCGGCACAACGCAGCAGCAGAAGATGGTGCGCGACATCGCGCCCGAGTGGACCAAACACGCAAACCTCAACTTCGAGTTCACGGATGACGCACGCGCCGAGATCCGCGTGTCCTTCGACGAGAACGATGGCGCTTGGTCGTACGTCGGCACCGACAACTCGAGCATCCCGGTGCAAGCGGCGACGTTGAACCTCGGCTGGCAAGACGAAGCGGTCATCCTTCACGAGTTCGGCCACATGATCGGCCTCGCCCATGAGCATCAGAACCCGCAAGGCGGCCTCGTCTGGAATGAAGAGGTCGTCATTCGTGATCTGAGTGGTCCACCTAACTATTGGGACGACGCCACGATCCGACACAACGTGCTGGAGAAGTACACTGCGGATCAGATCCACGGCACGAAGTTCGATCCCGCTTCGATCATGCTCTACGCGTTCCCAGACGACTGGACGCAGAATCCTGGCGGCACGCAGGAAAACTCCAAGCTGTCGCAGATGGACAAAGACTTTGTCCGCAGCGCGCAGATGTACCCGGGCCGCGGCACGACCACACCCGAGCCGCAAGCCGTCGAAGTGCCGATCATGCGCGGAACAGCAGGCTCGATCGCCCGCGCTGGTGAAGAAGATCTGTTCGCCTTCCAAGTCGATCGCGCTGGTCGGTACCTGATCGAAACCACCGGCAGCGCAGACCTGTTTATGACGTTGTTCGGCCCGAACAGCATGACCCAGAAGCTCGCCGAGGACGACGACAGCGGCGCAGACACCAACCCGCAGATCTCGACCAGCTTGCAACCTGGCCGCTACTACGCCCGCGTTAGACACTACAACCCGTCGCAGACGGGCTCCTATGAGATCCGGGTGATCTCACTGGGTCGCTGAACAGTCAGATGGGTGCGCGGCTCGCTCGTAGAGGGGGCGGCCGCGGCCAGCATTAGGCAGCTCGAACAGCTGAACCTGCAGCTTTCGCAGCTCTGTGATGTCGGTGATAACGTCTATCGTCGCGATCCGGCCGCCGCTCACTACAAAGCAGAGTGCGATCGCGAGGCGGCCACGCGGTGCCACGATCAACGCGGGTCTGCCTGCGATCGAGACGAGCTCTGCCACGCGTGCAGACTTGGTGTTGTGGAGCGCCTCCCGCGAGACGCGTTCTGCGCCTCGGATCTCGCTCTTGGGCTGACCTTTCAGCTTGGTGCGCCGCACGACATCCGGCGCGAGCACGGCGAGCATGCCGTCGATGTCGCGCTCGCGCGTGGCTTGGAGAAATGCGGCGACTACGCTCTGCTCCGCGGGGCTTTCCGGGGGGCGCGCGAGCACCCGTGCGCGTGCGCGGCTTGCGAGCTTCTTTGCGGTGGCAGGCGTGCGGTCGACAACTTTTGCGATCTCTTCGAAAGGTTGGCCGAGTAGGTCGTGCAAGACGAATGTGATGCGTTCGGCAGGGCCGAGCGTGTCCATCACGACCAAGAGTGCGGAGCCGACATCCTGCACCCAGGACAGCTCGTCTTCGGGGTCGCGCGCGGGGCTGGGAGCGTGGTCTTCCATGGGAAGCGCCTCCTCGGCGCGGCGGCGTCGTGCGCGCAATAGGTCGAGACACACGCGGCTCACGATGGTCGTGAGCCACGCAGGTACGTTTGCGATCTCGTGCAGCTCCGAGCGGCACGCACGCAGCCACGTTTCTTGCACGGCATCGTCAGCTTCGTGTAAGGAGCCGAGCATGCGGAACGCGACTGCCCGCAGCTGTCCGCGGCGGGCTTCGAATGCGTTCGCTAACGTTTGTTGCATCATGCGCGTCCACGCGCGAGCTGCAGCGCGACCGTGGCGACGCGCTTGCCCAAGTGCTCGGCTGTCAGCAGATCAGCCTTTGGCGGCACGTGCTCCGGACCTTGATCGGTGTTTGACTGCGCGCCTGCGCCCAGCCAAAACCCGAGGCGATTGAGGTCGAGGCCCGTTCCTCGGCTCGAATTGTCCGGCGGCGGCAAGCCGAGGTTCACCCAGTGCATGCCGTGCTGCGCCGCAAACAGCGCGAGCTGGAACAACGTGCTCAGCTTGTCGCCTGCGTGTGCGCCCGAGTTCGTGAAGCCCGCTGCGAGCTTGCCGTTCCAGACAAAGCCCTTTGCCATGACCGTGCTCGAGGTCGCCTCCATAAACGCTTTGAAGCCGGCCGAGACCGAGCCCATGTAGGTCGGCGAGCCGAACACGATCGCATCCGCGGCTTCGAGCTCATCCCAGTGCTGCGGGGCCTCGCCTGTTGAAAACAGCTGTGTATCGACTCCGGTGACCTGGGCAGCACCTGTGCGGACGGCCTGTGCGAGCCGGGCGGTGTGGCCGTATCCACTGTGGAAAACCACGGCAATGCGAGTGTTTGGCATCGGTCTCCTCCTGCACGGTGTTGACGACACACGCGCTGAAAAGGTGACCGACCTCAACACGATTTATTGTGCGAGGCAGACGTAGTCGCCGCGACTGAACTTTCCGTTCTGCGCGAGCGTCTGCACCTGTGCAAAGCCCGCTTCGCGCAGCAGTGACTCGACGCGCTCCGGCTCGTACAGCGTGAAGCCGTGGGTCGTGACTTTGCCGAAGTCGCGCATCTTGCTTGCGCCGCTGAACCCGAGCGCCAAGCGTCCGCCCTCGCTCAACACGCGGCGCAGCGAGCGCAGCGCGACCAGGGGATCGGGCCAGAAGTAGATCGTGTTCGTCGTGCAGATCGCGTGGACGAGCCCATCGCGCAGCGGAAGATCCGCGACATCCGCGCAGATCACGTTGAGACGACCGGCGGCAATGGGTTTGCGTAGTGTCGCGCTCGCCGCGAGCACGACGTCGGCGGAGAAGTCGACGCCCCAGAGGGCGCCGTCCGTGCGTGCAGCCGCGAGCTGCAGCCCGAGCCCACCGCCAAAGCCAAGATCCAGAAACGCATCGCTGCGCGAGAGTGCGAGCGCGTCGACTGTCGCGTTGATCAGCTCAGCGTTGCCGCGATTGAGCACGCGCGTCATCACGATGCGCCCAAACGGCCCCGAAGGCTGCCGGAGCTGCGCCGCGATGTAGCGGTGTGGAATGAGCGGAGACAGCAGGAGCTCGGCGGGAGAGACGCTTTTCATGCGCGCAATCTGCCACGATTACGGAGTGGCTCCAAAGCCGCTCTGAGTCGCTTGCGCCCAACGCGCCCGACGCGCCCCTTGGTGGAGGGGCGCCGCCGGGCGTGGCATCACATCGAGGTGGCTTGTGACGGCGCGCTGCTGAGCTGGCGGATCTCGATCGTGCCAGCGGCGTTGCGTAGTGCTTGGGTGCGCTTCCAGATCTCTTCGCCAGCCTTGCGGTCGACGCCGCGGATCGTCACGCGGAAGGTTTGGCCGGACTCGCGCGCGGAGATGCTGCGGATACCCGCTGCGTGCAGTGGATGGTGCGCTTGCGCCGTGCCGCTCTTAGCGGCGTAGCAGGAGAGCGCGCGCTCCAAATAGGCTTCGTTGATGTTGGCCTCGGCCGGAATGTAGATCTCCGCGCCTTCGATGTAGAGCGGCTTCGGTCCGTCGAAGTGCGGCACTTGATGATAGGCGGGTGTCACGTGCTCGATGTTGCTTGCTGCGAGTAGCTGGTGGACGCGCTGATCGAGGTCGGTGAGCGACTCGCAGCGTGTGCCTGTGACTTGATGGCTCGCGACTTGTGATGATGTGGTCGCGCAGCCTGCGGCGGCTAGCAGCGCGCCGATGAGGGGTAGCGTAAAGCGCTTGCTGGACATGTTCTCTCCTTAGCGAGAGAGAAATGTAGCCGAAATTGCCTCGTGCCGCCAGGACACGGCAAAGTGTGTCGAATGGGTTGTGCATGAACGATCGAATTCGCGCGTGTGTTTTCGATCGTTAGATAACTGTTAGATGTTACATGCGCATCGCTCGAGTTTTTGAGCACGACACATTGCTGCTCGCAGGGCTAACCTACGGCATACCGGTCAAGCGCTACATGCCTGCAGCTTCTGGCGTCAGCGTGGGGGCGAGCGCGATCACAGCGCTGCAGATCGTTGCGTCGTCGCCGCCAACCGCTTCGGTCGGTTGCAGCCGCGCGAGCTGCGCGAAGTGCAGGGTGGGATCTGCTGCGCGCACGGCGGATGAGCCGAGAAACGGCGAGCCGTCAAAGGCCATGATGTTGGGCTCGGAGTCCCAGCTCAATGGCAACGTGAAGCGCGATCTGACGTCAGGTACTACGCCCGACATCGAGCTCCATTCTCTGACTGCCGAGAAGATCTTGCCAGTGACTGTGCCCGCGCAAGTGCCTGTGATGCCCGGTTGGCCGTCGCCATCCCAGTCTTCCCAGCCGGGTCGTCCCGCAGCAGCCATCTCCTCCGCGGTAGGGAGCAGAGTGGTCGGATCGAGGTAGTGCGGTACCGTCGCGCCGAGCACGCTGTACTCTTTTGCGAAATCCACCTGGCAACCGCTGGCAGTCATCACACTCGTGCCGCTGCGGCCAGCGAGCTGCACGTTTTTCCGGATGCCCGGCCATGCCGCCGAGAAGTCGACAGTGACAGCGAACGAGCCTTCGCTCAGCGCATCTAGGCCGCACAACACGCCCTTTTCGACCGTGACGACGTCGCCTCGTTGCTTCAGCTCGTAATACACGTAAGTGTGTCCGGTCTGCTGATTGCCGAGGGCTTCGGTCACCTTGTGCATGGTGAGCAGCCAACGACCTGTAAGATCGCACGGCGCTCCCGTACCGACGACCTCATCCACGGGCCGCTCGTAGCCGACCTGACCAGCTGAGCCAGCCGAGCCGGCGCCGCTGCCAGCGGCAGGCGCAGCCGATGCTGTACCTGCTCCGACGCCGCCAAGAGCGGCAGACCCAGGCGTTGGACGCGTTGCAGCTGGTGGCGTCGCCCGCTGTCCGGCTTGAGACAGCTCGCCATAGTAACCCGCACCGACCGAGTCGCGCGCGTAATCACAAGCGGCCAAAATAACGAGCAGCAGGAGCTGCAAGAGCACCAACATCTCCAGTGCTTCTGCCTGGAGTCTGCCTGGAGCGCAACGCGAGACTGCTCGTCACGCAGCAGTGGTCGAGCCTCTGGCGACATTGGATACTACGCCGCCCTATGTTGGGAGCAACTCACGCCGCCGAAGCGGCATGAGTCGCTACGACAGGCTCAAACCTGTGCGCGCTCGCTTTGGCGAGTCATCGCGAGCTTGTCGATGAATGCGCTGATGGCAGCGCACGTGTCGTTGCTCGGATAGACCAAAAGGCGCGGGTCTTGGGCGCCGTTAGAGAGCGTCGGCGAGATGCCGGCGACGTCCAACAGGCTCTGAGCCTTTCCTAACAGTAAGATGGGCTTGCGGCTGCGGTACTGCTCTTTCAGAAACGCGTGGGCTTTCCCGCTGTCGAGCAAGATCTCGATCGCAGCTTCACCATTCGGGACGACCATCGCATCCCACGTGTCCGATGCGGCTGCGTCCATCGACATGTCGACATCCAGCGTGGGGGAGTTGATCGAGCTGGCTCGGTCGGACGTGATGCCGACTAAGCGCGGGACCGCCCCTTTGGCGGACAGCGCTTCCTTGATCCGGAGCGTGGACTCCCCATCGCATCCACTCGTGACGACGATGGCGATCTTGGGGGTCTCGAGGGCGGACTTGGACTGGGCTAGCATGATGCTTTCTCCGTCTGGGCTCGGGTAACTGACTGAGCAGAGAGGGAGATTGCAAAGCATGCGCCACCAGCCATAACCGGCTGGCCAGCCTCAGAACGCACCGCGGCCCCCGGAGCACACAGACGGGGCTGTGGCCAGGGGCGCAAATGCGTCGCACACTAGAACCTAGTGTTGTGGGCCGTTCGCATCGCCCGCTTTGTCCGTGGTTTTGATCGGGTAGATAAACGGCTTCAGCGTGCGGATGTGCTCGACCACGCGCTGGATATCCCCACGCGACATGACGCTGTGGTACTCGGCCATGTTCTGTATCGCGGTGCCGCCTGGCAGCACGGAGCGCGCACCGAACGCGGTCACACGCTCCTGCTCCGCAGCCGGGCGGTCGAGCCAGTTCTCAGCGTTGCGGCCCGAGCCTTCGAGCACGTAGACCGCGAAATAGCTGGTGTCGTGGACAAACTTGCCATTCGCATCGTTGTAGCCGCCGTGGCAACCACCGCAGTTGTTGAGCGGCTCGGCGAACTCGGTCTCTTCGTAAAGCTCCTTGCCTGATCTGCCGGTGTCCTTGGGCAGCACGACACACGACAAACCGAGGCAACCATTGACGCCAGTACACGAGTGCTCGGTGAGCATCGCTGCGCCTGGGCCCCAGTCTCCATACGAGAAACCCGCACACGCGTTATGGCCGCCACAGGCTGCATGGACCTGCGTGTAGCCTCCGCGCTGATCGCACATCGTCGTGAGCTCCGCGAATGTGTATTCCTTCTGTTCGGCGGAGAGCGTCTTTTCGTCCGTCGTCAGCAGCAGCGGCCGCGCTTTTTCTTTGAGCGCAGCGAGCTCGTCCTTGAGCGTCTTGATCTCAGCCTTGAGATCAGTCTCAGTCTTTTGCAGCTCGGAACGCGCGGAGTCGACCATGTCGCTGCACAGCTTCGAAAGCTCGCCGTCGTCCGACTTGATCGCGTTGCTGGCTTCTTTCTTCGCCTCGTCGACCTTGTCGTTGCAAGCTTTCTCGGCGTCCGCAACCATGTCGCCGCACAACGCCTCGACGTCCTGATCGTCGCGCGCTTTTTCGACCTGCTCTTTGCAGAGCGCATCGATATCTCGTGAGCTGAGCTCGTCACTCTCCTGCAGCGCATCGCTATGCGTGTCGCCTTTACAGCCGCCGACGTTCAGCCCGAGTAACCCTGACACCGCTGCGGTCAGCAAGCGCGCGCTGGGAACCAACGACTCCACCCCTCTGGAACCAGACTTGTGCATTTCGACGCGGACTCCTATGCGCGCCGTTGTCGCGCGCCCCAGGCCCGCAGGCAAGCACCACAGCCGCGTCATGGTGTCGCAGGTCAGCGACTCGCTGCGAGCAGCTGCTCGAGGACGTGCGCCACGCCATCTTCATCGTTTGAGCCGGTGTGAAGCTGCGCGACCGCAAGGACCTCTCGATGCGCGTTGGCCACTGCAACTGAGTGACCTGCCCACTGCAACATCGGTAGGTCGTTGGGCATATCGCCGAATGCGATCACCTGCGCGGCTGCGACGCCCACTTCCTCGCAGTAGCTTGCGAGGGCGAGCGCTTTGGTGACGCCAGCAGCTGCGACTTCGACGAAGTTGGAGCCGGAGTGCGTGACGGTCGCGAGCGCGCCCGCATGATCGCGTGTGATTTGCAGCAGCTCCTCGAGCGTGCGGCTGCTGTGTTGCACTATCAGCTTGGTCACGCCGTCGCGGCTGAGCTCGAATACATCGCCGCGCTGCAGGTTCGGGTCCGTAGCGTCGTGCGGATGTTCCTTTTGGATTACGTAGCTCGGCTCGCAGCCGTAGCGTGCGCCTGCTTCGACCGCAAATGCGACGCCGGGAACTGCCGCTCGGAGCTGCGTGACGAGCTGGCTGACGGCGTCGCCGGCCAGTCTATGCTCGCGCACCAGGCTTTGGCTTGCGATGTCGTAGAGCACGCTGCCGTTGCTGCAGATCGCGAGGCCGCGCAGGCCCGTGTCATCTGCGACTGCTTGAAGGCGGCGCGGCGGCCGCGCCGTGACCGACAGGATCGTGACCCCGCTCGCCTCTGTCGCTCGAAGGGCTGCGCGGGTGCGGGTCGAGATCGATCCGTCGGAGCGCAGCAGGGTTCCATCCAGATCGACCGCAACGACGCGAAACTTCATCATGGCGCTGCTTGTCTAACATGAAAGACAGCCGAGCGAGATGGACGTTGCCGCGCGTCTGAAGCACTATGCCGGCTCGTGCCGAGCGTTTCCTGCACCTTTCGATACTTGCGCCTGGCCTGGCCGCTCTTGGGCCTCGTGACGAGCCCGCTCGCGGCATCTCCGAGCGTGGGCGCCAAGGCGGAGCTGCCGATGGCGCCCGTGCAGTCGATCTTTCATATCGCGAAGAGCGAGAACAAGAACCAGGTTCACTACGCGGTGAAGGTCGACGCTGCTTGCAAGCCGGTCGGCACGCGCCCGGTCTACGGGTATTGGCGGGAGCTCGAGCGCGGGCCGAACGTGACTTCTCCGCTCTTGGATCACGAACAGCGCGCGTACGGCGTGAACGAGCCGCGCTCGATCAAGCAGCTCGCGGCGTCGGCCGAGATCCTGTTCAGCTTGCGCGCCTTTCCCGAGCGGCCGCTGATCGTACAGGTGTTTCGTGCGGCCGATCGCTGCGTGGCGCGGACCGTCACGCAGATCAAAGCGCAATCCGCGCTGTTAGAGTCGATCTACATCGATATCGGGTTCTTGTTCAGCATCAACTACGCGATGTTGACTGGCGTGCGCGTGCAGGACGGCCAACGAGTGCAGGAGAAGATCCATGAGTGATCGATGGTGTGCAGCGGCGCTGGCTGCGTGCTTGCTTTCGGTAGGCTGCGGTCCTTCCACGGCTGAGCTCGCAGCGCGCGCCAAGCAGGACACGCTGGAGCGTGAGCTCAACGAGACGCGTCAGTACAACGATGACCTCAAGTTTCGCCTGCAGCTCGCGCAAGCGCGCAGCAAGTTGCTGCTCGGGCTCGTCCAAGGCCTGACTATCGACCCCGATCACTTTGCGCCGGCACCCGAGAAGCTCGCGACCGCGGATGCGTCGCTGAAGTCGATCGATCACGATGTGGAGGCCTTGATCTCGACAGTTCGTACCTCACGTCAGAATGCCGCCGAGCTGCGCGCGCAACGCGAGGCACTGCAGCGTGAGCTGGCAGACGCGCGGCACACCATCGAGCACGCGCGCTCGGTGCAAGCGAGCGTGGACGCGCGCATGACTGCGCTGCAGCGCATCCTCGCGCCGATGAGTCAGCTCGTGCGAAGCGGTCGCATCAACGTCGGAGTGACGTTCGGTCGCTTCGCGATCCAGCTGCCAGAGTCTGCGTTGTTTGCGCAGAGCCAGGCCAGCTTGAGTGAGGATGGTAAGGCGCTCCTGCAGCGCGTCGTCGAGGGCTTACGCAGCACGCCCGATCGCCAGTATCGCTTGGCCAGTCCGGCAGAGCCGCTCGGCAAGCGCGCCGCCGCGCAGCGTGAGCTCACGCTGGCTCGCAGCGTTGCGCTGCTCGACTATTTACGTACTAACGAAGTCAGCGCGGAGAGCGCTGTCACGACCACGCATCAGCCAGAACAAGCGTCCGGCAACGATCGCTACTTTGCGATCAGCTTAGTGCCCAAAGCCGAAGAGCTGCCGACGTTGCCGAGCACAGAGCAGCTGCTGGCTCCGCAAGCTCCGCAAGCTCCGCAATAATTCTTGGCCGAGTCTCTGGCAGGCCTGCGTTCTTCTGCATGAGAGCGCGTGACCGCCTGCGCGCCTGATTCCTTCACGGCGGTCGATATTTATAGGATCATCATGCGTAAGAATCTCGGAGCGATGTTTGGGTTTGTGATGGCCACGATCTGCGCAATGCCAGCGTTTGCCGCTGTGGGCGCCGTGAAAGTGGAGTGCGGCGAGAGCTGTGACAGCATCGTGTTAGGCGGCGTGTGCGAAGCGTACGTCAATCACTCTCGCCCGGTGGGCATCGCGTGCGACGACACCAGAACGCCAGGGTACGGCGTTCCACACCCTTGCGGCAGCGGCACCTGCACCTCGTACGGCTCGCTGAAAGGCAGCGATTCCCTCGGTGCGTACTGCATGCCTGGACCCGGCAACGATGCGATCGTGCTCTGTAAGTATGGTTCGGACTACACAAACGAAGATCTGGAAGAAGTCGATCCGGACTACGACCCTGACTACGAAGACAAGGTTCGCAGGCCGGGCGATATGCCGGAAGAGCCGAGCGAGCCGGTCGACGTGATGTGACTGTGCCCGCAGCGCTGCTGCCGCCATGAGCGGCAGCGGCGCGCGCGTGTGAGCGTTGCGGCGTGCGTGTAAGCAAGGTGGCGTACCAGCTTGCGCTGTGAGGTTGGGCGCGGCTGCAGTTCTAGTACGATAGCGGGTGGGGCTTTCGCGTGCTGCGAGGGGAACACACCGATGTACAGCTGGATGTGGGTATCGTTTGCGTTGTGTCTTGTGTCCATGCCGCTGCGCGTATCCGCAGATCCGCCGGACCATGCCGCTGCCAGCGCTCGCGGTCAGCGGTCCGATATGCTCGAAGGGCTGCGCGCAGGCCAAGGCAACCTCAACGCCGCAACGCAGCGGCTCGAACAGGCTGCGACCATGCGCGAGCGCGCGGAGCAAGCGCGCTCACGTGCGTGGACGCGCTGGAAGGCGAAGCTCCTAACAGAAGATGCGATCGACCCGAAGGTGCAGCGCGAGCTCGAGAAGCACGCGCGGCGAGAGGCCAAGCTGCAGCGCCTCGGCGCGCTCGCCCAGCAAGCGGGCGACAAGCAAGCGCTCGAGCGTCTGGCGAAGCTGCAAGCGCTCGAGGCCTCGTTGCACGACAAGCGTATGCAAGCGTTGATGGCGAAGTCGGTTCGCCCAGCAAAGGAGCCAGCACAGCCATGACCAGCCGCGCATTCAAGCTCTTGGGTATGCTTGCTGCTGTCAGCTTCACGGCATGCAAACTACCGAGCACGCCCGAGGCAGAGCCTGCGCCCGAATCGAGCGAGCCTGTGGCTGCACCCACGCACCCGACCCAACCAGACAAGTCGATAGGCACTCCGAGCGCGCACAAGCTGCCAGTTGCCGAAGACTTCCAAGCAGAGACAGCAGCCACGATCGTGCAAGCCAACTACCGCGCGCAGCTCGATGCGCTGGAGACCGAGCTGCACGCCGAAGCGGACTGAGTGCGCGCGAGCGCGATCACTGTTTGACCTGCTCGCGCGTGCCCGATCGGCGTGAAGCTACGGTGCGCCGCTTCCTGCGGCCGGCATCGCTGCTGCGCCGGCAGCTGGCGCCGCTGCACCTGCTGCGCCCGTTGCAGGCGCCGCAGTGCCGGCTGAACCTGTGCTTGTCGTCGGCGGCGTGGTGCCTCCCGGCGCGGGCGCAGAGCTGCTGAGCGGGGGCCCCATGCCGGGGCTGCATGCCGCTGCCGGCGGCAGCTCGATGAAGCCACCGAACATCGCCATCGCGTCTTCGATGCTGCCGCAGGGCATTTGCATAAAGTTTTGTCCGTTGAGACCGCAGCGCCCATCCGCTGTGCAACAGCTCGCGATCTCGAAGCCCATGAGCTCCAAGCGCGCGCACTGCGGGTCAGAGTCCGGGATGAGTCGACAGGTCGGCTCTTCCGTTGTCATCGGCCCGCGACCGATCGTTCCGCACTCGCCCTCGGGCGTGCAGCAGAGATTGATCATCACGCCCATCGAAGATGCTTCGGTCGGCAGCGCCGCCAATGGTTTGCACACTTCGTTGCTGCACTCCATGCCTCCGGGCTCGACAGGTGTACCGAGCGGTGCGGTGCCTCGACTGCGTCCCATCGCTTCGTCGAAGACAGGTGGAGGAGTGGCCTCGCTCGCGGCACCCGCCGCTCCACCGACCGCAGGGTCAGTGCTTGGCGTGCCCGCAGCGCCGGCGACGGCGTCAGTGCCAGCAGCACCAGTGCTCGCAGTGCTGCCAGCAGCTGCAGCCGCGGGTGCAGCTGTGGACGGCGGCGCGACTGCACCGGCTTCTCCAGCAGGCCTGGATGCAGGAACGATGGTGCTAGTCACGGGGAAGCGCCGAGCCGGCGCTCCCGCACTCCCAGCTGCGCCGCCGCGCGCTGCAGGAACAGGGGCCATTTGCACGGCGGGAGTCATCGACTCTGTACTCTCGGCAGGATCGGTCTGCTTCTTAGCAAACGGATTACAGCCCGCAGCACAGAGTGTGACGAAGCAAATAAGTAACTGACATGGATGTTGGCGTAGCATGCGCGCGGGATACTGATTGCTGAGCGGGACACTTTCAATATTCCCTCGTGTAGACACTGCGACACGATGCAGCCGGTTTGCGCAGCAGACTGACTCGAATCTCGGGATATTGTGTCACTTGCGCGCGCTCGTGCTGCCTGGTTCCAAAGCGTGCCCAACCGTACGCATCTTCGGGATGCTTGCTCTTCTTTTGGTCGCAGCTAGGAACGGCAGGTTGCAATACCGAGCTTCGCGTAGTTCTTGCGCACGAGCTGATACGGCGTTTGCACCGGCAAGTCGAAGGCGGCGAGCCCGATGCCGCTGTCGCGTGCGAGCGCATCGACTGTGGGGTAGGTCAACCGTTCATTGTCAGCACCGCGGCGACCTCGCAGTCTCGAGCGCGGTCAACGCTTGCTCGTCGCTGAACTATGCAGGCCGAGCGCGCGCATGCGCGCGAGCAGCTGGGCCGAGCCTACGACAGCCACTGGCAAACCTTGGAGCTCGCTCAGCTCGCTGACGACGATGGTCTTTTGGCGCGTCGCCAGAGCGTCCCGAGGCTGCGCTCGCCCGTAAGGTGTACCCCGCGCGTCGCACCAAGATGTGCAGCAGGTTGGCCTGCGCTGGGATGATCGCCTGCAGCCCAGCAGTACTTTCCAGCACAGTGGGATCCGAAGCTTGGAATTCACGTGACTTGAAGTCGCGGC